>ERZ1036412.28-NODE-28-length-196901-cov-9.250033_pt1 | contig 196901 bp, 184 predicted proteins | sample MGYA00514218_ERZ1036412 | MGnify/ENA primary metagenome ERZ1036412 (study PRJEB33795, sample SAMN09464944) | human gut metagenome | host: Homo sapiens | place: USA: Stanford, California | collected 2016-11 | study: EMG produced TPA metagenomics assembly of the...
TTCAGTTCCGGGAACTCGTTCAGAACGTCCGTCATCTCATTTCCACGCTCGCCGCAGCCGATATATACTACAATATCTGCCTCAGCCCATTTTGCCAGCTGATGCTGGATTACGGTCTTGCCGCTTCCGAAAGGTCCGGGAACGGCGGCAACGCCGCCTTTGGCAATTGGGAAGAACGTATCGACAACGCGCTGTCCGGTTACCAATGGCTTCTCCGGCGGAAGTTTCTTTACATAGGGACGTCCTTTACGAACCGGCCATCTCTGGAGCATCGTAAGTTCTTTGTCTCCATCTTCCGTTGCAACTACTGCCACCACGTCTTCTACTGTAAATTCGCCTGATTTGATCTCTTTTACCGTACCCTTGATTCCATAAGGAACCATAATCTTCTGCTGAACAACGATGGTCTCCTGCACGGTGCCTAATATATCGCCTGCTTCTACCTCGTCCCCAACATTTGCAACCGGGACAAATTCCCATTTCTTGTCTCTCTTCAGGGAAGCAACCTCAACGCCACGCTGCAGGCTGTTTCCTGAAACCTTCATAATATCGTCAAGCGGACGCTGGATACCATCGTAAATGCTTGCGATAAGACCAGGCCCAAGTTCAACAGACATCGGAACCTCCATAGATTCTACCGGCTCTCCCGGTCCTAAGCCTGATGTCTCCTCATATACCTGAATTGATGCCTCATCCCCGTGCATCTCGATGATTTCTCCAATCAGTCGCTGGTTACTAACACGTACAACGTCGAACATGTTGGCATCCCGCATTCCTTCTGCGATAACCAGCGGTCCTGCTACTTTTTTAATCGTACCTGTACTCATTTGGACGAATCACCCACCTTTCCTTCTTTATTCGTTTCCAAAGATAATATCAGATCCTACTGCCTGTTCTACGGACTTCTTGACGCCTTCTACGCCGGCTCCGGTATTGCCGGATATTCCTGGTATCTGGATAATCGCCGGAACGGCCAGTTCCTGATATTTCTCTATCTCATGTTTTAATTCTTCAGCCAGAGCCTCGGTAACATAGACAATCCCATAGTCCCCAAGGGTGAGCTGATGCAGTTTTTCTCCGGCTTCCTCACGGGTGCTTACTGGAAATGTATCAAGACCCAATGTAGCGAAACCGTAAATACTGTCATAATCGCCTAGTACTGCAATCTTATACATACATCTCCCTTACCCTTTCTCGGATTGAATCATCCGGTAAGTCATTAAGTTTGCCGGAAAGAATGATTCGTACCGTCTTTATTTCGTTCTGTCTCGCAATTACATAGGCAATCACCGGCCCTATGGTAAATGCATTATATTTCTGTGGACTGATAGTCTGAATAATCCGGTTATCGCACCAGCGCTCGAATGCTGACGGCGAATCGGCTAACGCCTCCGCGCCTTGTGCATAAGCCGTTCCCAGCAGGTATTCGCGGATCGCGTCCATTCCCGCCAGGGCTGCCTTTGAAAGCTGGTCTACATTGATACTGTCACATTCAGCCATTGCCCGCTTCATAAAATCTATCGATTTCGCGGTTTTCTGTGAACGCACGGCAATCTTGATATCTGCAACTCCTACCGTGGATTCCGCATAGTCGCGGATGATATCCGCCTTTGCTTCCTTCCCGGCCGCATAGATTGCCTCAAGCGCTGCCTTATCGATAATGACATCGCACAACTGTCCGTCTCTGGTGTGAAGAAGCGATTCATATGCTTCTTCCGCCGCGTGCTGCATATTCGAAGGAAGTCTTCCGAAATCCTTCTCTTTTATGATCTCCATCATGGCACTTCCCGGAATCGGCACATCTTCATAGAATATATGCCTGTTCTTTTCCTCCGTGCACACTTCCTTGATTGCGGCCTTCAGATTATGGAAAAGTTTTGGATAGGTAAGCACGTCAAAATTTTCCATCCCTATGGACAGTTCCTTAACGACTTCCCATATCTTTTCTTCTTCTCTGGTCAGCATAGCCTCTGCATTACCGGATGTCTCAGAGTCTCCCCAGCCTTTCTCTTCCAGGAACTGAATACACTGCTCATAGTTCTGGCATGCAATCAGCTGGTCAATGGTGCTGTTGGAAAATAAAGAGACTTCCAGGGCACGTATACGCGCAACCGCGTAGGTATATTGTTCACTCATGCTGCTCCTCCAATCTACTACGCTTTATAAGAATAATAAGTGATGAACCTTATCGGACAACTCATCTCTTTTTGCATCAAACATTGCCTGTAATGTGCAGTTCTCTTCTATACCGCCATAAGCAAGAATGAATCCATTCTCTATATTCCTGCCTTCTTCAGATACCGTCAGGCTTCCATTCTTTGATTCGGCAGCCTTTTTCACCTCATCCTGGAATCCTGCAGGCATTCTCTTTAAATCCCTGGCTGAAAAGAATATCTCTCCATCCTGCGGCAGCGCATACTTGCCAAGCATCTTAAGCAGCATGGCAAAGTAAGCATCCGCCTCCATGCCAGTCAGCGACTCATACGCCTCATTCAGGACTTCCTTTATTACATCCTGCTTTGCAGCAAGGACCTTGGTCCTTCTCTGCAAATCGATCGAAGACGCTACCCGCTCTTTGTAGTTTGCTATTTCCGCTTCGGATTTCTGGGAGATGCTGGCCTGTTTCTTTTCCGCTTCAGCCTTTGCCTGGCTCATAATCTCTTCGGCCTGGGCCTTTGCTTCTGCAATCTTGCTGTCAGCTACTGCTTTCGCTTCATCCAGGATCTGACTTTTCATTTTTTCTAATCCGGTCATCGCCCTTGCACTCCTTTTCTTAATTTCCTAGTTTTTACCGTGTATCAGATATCCTATACCTGAATTGCCGTTACTGATAAGATGGAAATAAGAAGTGCCAGGATTGCATATGTCTCAACCATTGCCGGGAACAGCATGGCTTTACCAAACTGGTCCGGCTTCTTTGCAATGATCCCGATTGCCGCTGCTGCGGTCTGTCCCTGGGCTCTTCCGGAAATCAATCCAACGATGCCGATCGGAAGACATGCTGCCAGAATCAGGAGTCCTGTCTGCACGCTGATTTCTGCTGCACCTCCTCCAAGGAGCCCTATCTTGGACAAAGTGATAAATCCAACCAGCAGTCCATAGATTCCCTGCGTACCAGGAAGCAGCTGCAGAATCAATACCTTCGCGAATTTGCTTGGGTCCTCTGTTACAACTCCTGATGCTGCCTGTCCGGCGATACCTACTCCAAATGCTGATCCTGCTCCTGCCAGGAAAACTGCTACTGCTGCGCCAAGTAATGCGTATACAAGTCCTAAATTACTCCAAATACTCATGATAAAGTTTCCTCCTTAATATCTACATATTTTGTATCTGATTGAAATGGTTCGAAAGGTCTTCCTCCGCCTTCGTAGAATTTGCCAAAAAACTCTACAAACTGCAGACGATTCGTGTGCACATACGCGCCCAGCAGGTTGATTGCCAGATTCAGCGTGTGTCCAACTATAAAGACGACAACAAATAGGATTGCTCCCACGATGCCTTTTCCAAACATGCTTCCCATCTGGTTTACCACGGAAGCGATAACTCCTGTGGCAAGGCCAAGCGCCAGCAGACGCGAATAAGACAGTACATCGCTGAGCCAGCCGGTGATGTTATAGATATCATATGCTCCAAGCGCGATCCTGAGCGCCGGATTCTTGTTGGCCCTTCCGGACATCAGAAGAAGTCCCAGTGCTCCTACGATCGCCAGGCCTTTTGCCAGCATGCTGACGGCCGGCGGGAAAACGATCTGCGTCTGTGCGATTGATGCAAATATATCCGTAGGAAGCAGCATCAGTATCAGGCCGATCAAAAATGCGTACCAGAGCACCACATCACAGAAAAAGTCTAAAATCTTTCCGTCTTTTACCAGCATATATCCCTTGATGCCCAGTCCTACGAACAGATGGATCAGTCCAAATGCCATAGAATAGATCAAAAGCCTCATCGGATCATTCAGCGGTGCAAACCACAATGGCTTGATGGTAACTGTCCTTCCAAAGAATGTCCGGGACACCACATCCACCACGTCTCCAAAATATCCTCCAAACAGAACGCCCCAGACTATCGTCGAGATGCCGCAGAACATAAACATCTTGATTGACTTATGCATACCCTTGCTCATCCGGGGGAATTTCTTCAGAACCACGAAACAGGCAATTGCGATAATCGCGCCATATGCGGCATCAGATAACATCATTCCAAAGAAAAATACATAGAAAAATGACATGATCGTCGTTGGGTCGAATTCACCCTTATGGGGCAGTCCGTATGATTCCAGGACGCCTTCCACGCTGGATGAAAATGCGTTATTCTTCAGGATAATCGGCGGTTCTTCATCTTCTTTCAAGTCCTCTACATCCAGGACACAGTCATAGCGTTCCCCAATGGCTTTTTCAATTGCCGGCACCGCCTTTGCCGCTACATAGCCGCTCATGACAAATGTCCTCTGCGACTGTGGAAGAGTTCCCAGCACTTCATACTTCTGTGCTCTCATGCGGAAGTAGTCTCCTACCAGTTTCAAATCCTCCCTGCTATCTGCATAGTTTCTGATCTCTTCCTCAGTTTTTTCAATCTCACTATTCAGTTTTTGAATCTCTGCGATAAGATCCGCCTTCTTCTTGGCAGGCGCCTTGTCCGTAACCTGCGAAGGCCTTGCGAATCCTCCTGCCCTCAAAGCCTCTTCTACCGCAGCCGCTTCTGCCCTAAGACAAAAAACAGCCAGGTAAGCCGCATCCCTGTCACTGGAGATAATCTTCACATCCATTGCCTCAATGTCAGGATTATTCACGGCAATCTGCTCGTAGACAGATTCCAGGGTCGTCTCCGCCGGCATAGTTCCAAGCAGCATCGACACCTTCCCCGTACCTTCGAAATTCATTGGAACATCCAAAGAAATCCAAGGTTCAAGCGACTCAATCTGGTTTTCCAGTTTCAGAATACCGGCTTTGCTCTCCGCTATCTCTTTATTTTTCGATATCAGCAGATTGGCTTTTGAGACAATGGCCTCTTTTTCTGCAACCGCTTTATCAAATTGCTCCTGTTCGACTAGTTTCTTGCCCTCCAGGCCTGATAGCATTGAATGCTTCTCCGGAGCGTAAGTTTCAAGAACTGCCAGCGCCTGATCCGAAAGCTGCGCCTTCTTCTCAAACCTCTGTCTGGCATTCAAGGTATCCATCTTCTCGAAGCCTTCCTCGTCTTCGGCAATCTGGTTCATTTCCATGACTCCCATTGACTGTATCTTCTCCAAAATGGCCTTACGGTCTTTCTTTAGCGCGCAGATACTAATTCTTTGCATCTGCAATACTGACATAGCCGCATCCCTCCTTTACTCTTATTCTTTTTGCCCAAATATGCAAGTATCAGACGAGTTCTGCAATTACGGCAGACACCGTCTCTTCTTCCTTCGCCAGCGCAGCCTCCCTAAGAGATGTAATTTCCTTCTCCACATCGGCCAAAGCCTCCATCGTCGACTTTTCCCCAATTTCCTTCGCTGCCTTTAGACTGTCTTCTGCCTTTGCCTTTGCATCTGCTTCAGCCTGTTCTTTGATCTCCTTGGCTTTTGCAGAGGCTTCTTCAAGGATTCCGGTACATTCGGCGTCTGCTTTTCTTACGATTTCCTCCGCCTCATTTTCCGTCTCCTTGATGGTTTTAATGGTTTCTTCTACCATCTGTTCACCACCTCTCTTGTTGTTGTAACTCTCCTGTAGTTACGATTATAATATGATTCCAAATAAAAGTCTAGAAATTTATTGTTTTTTCATAGTTCCCAGACCGTACTGAACATACAATTAAACGAATAATCATACAATTGCCTTTTTACCATTCCAGCCTGTGCAGATGGCCTTCCAGATCCATCCCCGCAAACGCATTCTGCCTGAGCGCCTCATATAAAACGATTGCCACCGAGTTCCCAAGATTCAGGGAACGGATATCCGGAACCATCGGAATCCTAATACAGTCATCTTTATGTTTTACCAGAATCTCTTCTGGTATTCCCGCGCTTTCTTTCCCAAACATAATATAGCAGTCTGGCTCATACTCGACATCCGTGTAGGCTTTCGTCGCTTTGGTAGTGGCCATATAGATCTTCGCGTTCGGATTCCTCCTGATGAAATCATCATAATCAATATAAGTAGTCACATCCAGCTTATCCCAATAATCCATTCCAGCCCTCTTCAGATTCTTCTCATTCAGTCTGAATCCTAATGGTTCGATCAGGTGAAGCCTTGTGTTCGCAGCCACGCAGGTGCGTCCGATATTTCCTGTATTTGCAGGTATCTCCGGCTCATGCAATACAATATTCAACATGCTGCATCCTCCTTTATGTAATATTTTAAAGAAAACAGATAGGCCCGTCAATATACACTTTTGGTAATGCTGTATTCATATTTTCCTAATTTCATATATTTTTAACTATTTTGCCCAAAGCCTGCCTGTTCTTGAGGTCACCTGATGTTCCTGAGCCGCCCCACGAAGTCTCCCAGCCGTCCGATCGCCTCCTTCAAGTCTTCCAGGGAATAAGCGTAAGATACTCTCAGGAATCCTTCCCCACACTCTCCGAATGCACTCCCCGGAACTACCGCCACCTTCTCTTCTTCGAGGAACCTGGTGGCAAACGCTTCTGAACTCATGCCAAACTCCTTAATATTGGGGAATATGTAGAACGCGCCAAATGGCTCAAAGCAGTCCAGCTTCATCCGCCTGAATTCATGAACCAGATAACGCCTTCTCTGATTGTAGGCCACCCGCATCCTTTCGACTTCGCTTTCGCAGTTCTTCAGCGCCTCAACCGCGGCATACTGGCTATTGGTGGGCGCGCACATGATAGCGTACTGATGAATCTTCACCATCTGCTCTGCGATTGCCCTGGGCCCGCAGATATAGCCCAGCCTCCATCCGGTCATCGCAAATCCTTTCGAGAATCCGTTGATTACCAGCGTTCGCTCTTTCATTCCCGGAAGAGAGGCTATCGATGCATGGGCGGTTCCATAAGTCAGTTCCGAATAGATTTCATCCGACAACACGAAGATGTCATGTTCCTTCACCACTTTCGCGACAGGCTCCAGATCTTCTTTTGTCATGATTGCCCCCGTGGGATTATTGGGGTAGGGAAGAACCAGTATCTTTGTTCTTGGCGTAATGGACTCTTCCAGTTCCTCTGCCGTCAGCTTAAATTCATTTTCCTGCTTAAGGGGTATTACGATGGGCTTTCCGTCCGCCAGTACTGTACAGGGAAGATAGGATACATAACTGGGCTGTGGGATCAGCACTTCATCTCCCGGATCCAGCATAGCCCTCAAGGCTATGTCGATCCCTTCGCTGCCTCCCACCGTCACCACGATTTCCGATGCCGGATCATAGTCTACATTTATCTTTCTCCGTAAATATCTGCCTATCTCTTCTTTCAATTCCTTCAAGCCTGCATTAGAAGTATAGAACGTCTTTCCCTGTTCCAGCGCATAGATTCCCTCTTCCCTGATCCGCCAGGGCGTGTCAAAATCCGGCTCACCGACGCCAAGAGATATGGCCTCTGGCATCTCGCTTACCAAGTCGAAAAATTTACGGATGCCCGACGGCGCCAGGCCTGTTACTTTTTTGGATAATGGATCTCTCATCATGGCGTCACCGGCATCCTTTCTGTCTTATTCTTTGTCCGCATCAATGTCCCGTGTTCTTTATATTTCTTCATTATAAAATGTGTCGTCGTGCTTATGACATCCTCAATCGGAGACAGCCTGCCAGATACGAATCTGGCGACTTCCTGAAGCGTCTTTCCTTCCAGCGTAACCAGAAGATCATATCCTCCGGATATCAGATAGACGGCCGTCACCTCCGGAAAATTGCATATCCTTTCCGCCGTCTTATCAAATCCTTTCTCTCTTTGGGGCGTCACGCGGACTTCTATCAATGCGTTAACCCGTTCTTCTCCTGTCTTGTCCCAGTCGATCAGCGTGTGATACCCGCAGATGATCCCCTCCTTTTCCATGCGGGCAATCTCGTTTGCCACATCCGCTTCATCAGTCCCCAGAATGACTGCCAGTTCGCCCAGATCCACTCTGCTGTTCGTCTCCATATACATCAGTATCTGTTTCCTCATCTCTTTCATCTTGCCTGCCTCCGTTGAATAGTTTAAGGATCTCATCCGGTGCGGGACGGTCAATATAGCGCACCTCTTCTCCATTATGTATAATCTTATCATTATTATCCGTCAGCCGCCCGATAACGGATGCCTTGACCTGCCTGCTGTTAAGCGCTTCTGCCAGTGCTTCCCCATCATCTGCTATGATCAGGAGGCTCCCTGCGGAAGCCAGCTGGTAGGGATTGAGCCGGTAGTGCTCGCAAACCTCTATAGTCTCCTGAAGGATGGATATCTGCTTCATATCCACGGATATCCCGGCCGAGGCTTCTTTCGCCAGATTCCACAAGGCTGCCAGAATGCCGCCATCCCCGATCTGACAGATGGCGGACGCGCCACAGGCCCTTGCTATGCCTATCTCCTGCCGTGCGAATATCTCCTGTCGGTAAGACAATATCTGGTTAAGGAATGCCGGCGCGAACCGCTCTCTTAATTCCCGTTCCTTCTCCATTGTGATCTGGAGCATGCCATCCATGCCCACCCACTTGGTAAGGACGATCTCTCCCTTCGCCGGAACCGGACCCTTGCACCATGGGTCATTCTTCGGGACTTTAGCAATCCCGCTCACGGCCACCATGGGGAAATTAACCGCCGAATTCCTTTCGCTCTTTATCTCCAGCAGTTCAATTTCCTGCTCGCGGCAGGCGCTCTTTATGTTTTTTTCAATTGTATGTATCTTGGATTTGTATGCGTAAGGTGGAAGCGCGATCCGCACGCCTACGCCAGGATGCGATGCACCTGCCGCCGCCATAGAGTTGACGACGGCAGCAAGTGCATGAATTCCAATATATTTGGACTGCCCATATACGGTAGCCGTCTCATTTATCAAGTATCCAGTCTGCGTTTCTAGTCTCATCTTTGATTCCTCTGCTTATTAATCCATTACTGTGCCGGCTGTACCTGCCCTGTCGATTCCTGGGATGATTGTTCCTGCCCGCCCGTGCCTTGGGATGGCTGAGCCTGCAAGGACCGAGCCTGGCTGATGGCTGCGTCGATCTTGCCTTTGTCCTGGGTGGCAATAGCATTCTGTACCAGAACCTTGGCCTGGGCGTTATCAGTTTTGGTCCCTATCTCAATAATCTGGTCAGACTTCTCATAAGTACTGTTATTGATCACATCCCTGCTCACCTGTTTTCCATCCTGATAAACGATCTTCCAAAGTTGGGCCGTCTTGCCTGTATGCGGGCTTCCGGCATAATTCAAGCTTCCGAGCGCCGCATCCGAGTTCTCTTTATAGGTGACCCCATAATCTTCCGTGGTCAACGTCTCGCTCTCAAACTCCACGGTCCGCCCCGGCGTCCTGGTCTCCTTGCCATAGATGGTGAAACGCAGCTGGTTGGCAGCGTCGATCTCTCCGGCAATAAAGATCGGAGTATCATAACTATTCTTAAACACGAAGTCCAGATAGTCGCCGGCAATGGCTGCATCCCTGGACGGGTCTACATATGCTACAAGCATGGAGTGAGGATATCGTTCCACCACTTCCAGTTCTGCATAAAGCACGGCATTATATAGAGTGGTAGACACCTGGCAGATGCCTCCTCCGAAAGAATCCACTACCTGCCCATTCTCGTAAGATCCGGCCGGCACGTATCCGTGCTCTTCATCATAAGGCGCGGTCCTGTCATGGACGGATAACTGCTCTCCCGGCATCAGCACGGAGCCATTAAGAAGATCCACGCCCGTCTTAAGATTCTGCCAGCGGTCTCCTCCGCCTGCATCCGTGAAAAATGTCCCCAGTTCATCTTTTATCGTGCTCAAGTCCTTCTTCGTCACGGAAGGGGATTCTTTTATCAGGGTCATCTTTATGGTAATGCCTTTATGCTTCCATTTTTCATTCAGATATTTTTCCAATTTCGCTGTCGATGCTTTGATATCTACGGTCTGTCCGTCCTTTTCCTTGGTAATCTTAAATCCGTCGCCGTCTTTTTTAATCTTGGCATCCACCGCATGGCTGGCAAGTGGAACCACCCTATCCTCTATGACAGCCTTTGACTTTTTATGGTCCAGGACAAACTCCTCGCCCAGCACCATTTTTTCCTTAGATAGTTTCCTCAACTGCCGGTAGCGCACCCATAGCCTCCCCTTTTTCCCATAGGAGACAGCCTTTTTGGTCACCTTGTCGATGTCATTATAGTGAAGTCCCAGTTCTTCCAGCGTCGCTGCAGCCTTTTTGTCGTCCACTTTCATGGTCACATTCTCTTTGCGGTCATCCTCCAGATGCTTTTTCAAAGCCTCCTTGGCCTCTTTGTCTGTCATTCCTGACACATTTACGCTTCCGATATAGATATTGTCGCAGATCTTATCCGCCGGAAACTTTGATACATAACGGTAAAGCACTCCATAAGATATGGCAAAGATGATACATACGCATACGAAAACAAGACCAAAAAGGACTTGCCTCCTTCTTCGTCTCATCCTCGACATCCGTTTGCTTTTTTTATTTCCCTTTCTCTGACTTCCTGCAGCCATCTTATTCTCCCATACCCCTTTGCTTTACACCATAAGATATGGCACTACCATAGTTGCGATCATAGCAATAATCACTACCATGATTACGATTGCAATGATTCTTCTTGTCTTTTTATTGTTAAAATTCATCCGACTACCTTCTTTTCATATATTTCTCTACATTTTATACTCTTTACAATATTTTTGCAAGAAACATTCCTCACATCTTGGACTGCGTGCCGTGCATATCGTACGTCCAAACGTAATGATCTGTATATTGTACAGGATCCAATGGTCTTTAGGCAGTTCCTTCATCAGATCCTGCTCTATCTTTTCCGGGTCCTGATTCTTTGTCAGCCCCAGCCGGTTCGATATCCTTTTTACATGAGTATCCACCACTACGCTGGGCTCATGATAGATATTCCCCCTTATGACATTGGCCGTCTTTCTTCCCACTCCTGCAAGGGACGTCAGTTCCTCAAGGCTCTTTGGAACTTCGCCGTCATATTTATCCACAATGTCCTTCATGCATGAGATGATATTCTTTGCTTTATTATGGTAAAATCCGGTAGGCTTGATATCCTGTTCCAGTTCTTTTAAGTCTGCGCTGGCAAATGCTGAAGCAGACGGATACTTCTTAAACAGGCTTTCGGTAACGATATTCACCCGCGAGTCCGTGCACTGGGCACTCAGCATAGTGGCTATCAGCAGCTGCCAAGGCGTCTCATAGTTGAGATAGCATCTATATTCCGTTCCATACTGTTCATCCAGTATGTCCAGTATCTGGCGTGTTCTTTTCTTCATCTTATCTCCTCGTTGCTTCTAAGAAATTCTAGTTCTATCATACAGGTTCTTGCTTCCTGGTTCAATGGATTTCTTTCTTTATAGTCAAAGAGGATGTATTTCCCGGTAATGGAAAAGTACTCCATATGGGTCATCTTGCGCATCTGATTCCTGTCATATGGTCCATAAGACGGAAGGTACTGCCTGTTTCTTTCTTCTGCCCCGTAGAAATGCCTCAATATTTCCTTAGACACTTTATATTCTCCCGCAAATTCTGGGCGGGTCTTGGCATTTTCCCTCAGATAATAATCATAAGTCAGCAGTTCTCTATAATAGTCTTCCCTATCCGGGTAGTTTTTAACAATAAATTCCAGCAAAATAGCATACCTGGCGCTTCTTTTATGCTGGACGCCTCCCAGTCCTTTCTCATCATAGAACTCCTTCAGCTTATCATACAACTCAAACGCAGAATCGTACGCCTCCTCCAGCGCATCCAAGGTGTGGGTAAACTGCCTGCTGTTATAATAGACTTCCACCATCTCCTCGATGCCTTTCAGGCGGATCACATCCTCATAGGAAAGCCATCTGGTGCAAAGCACTTCGTAAGGAGGCCTGCTTTTGTGCAGCAGACCGTAAGATTCCTTCTGTTCCTCCATATAAGAGCCCTTCAGCACCTTTAAGAATCCCAACTGCAGCTGTTCCGGCTTAAGGGCATACACCTCATCAAAGGAGCGGGCAAAACGATGGATGTCTTCATAAGGCAGCCCCGCGATCAGATCCAGGTGCTGATGGATATTCCCATTCTTCTGAATCCTGTCAACAACGCATTTTACATTTTCGAAATTCATCGTCCTGCGGATTGCCCGTATGGTCTCCGGATTGGTTGATTGAATGCCTATTTCCAGCTGCACCAGCCCCGGCCGCATATGTTCCAGTATCTCTAACTCTTCTTCGTTCAGCAAATCTGCCGCTATCTCAAAATGGAAATTCGTAATCCCCCTGTCGTGCTTTGCAATATATTTCCATATGCGTATGGCATGGTCATGCCTGCAGTTAAAGGTACGGTCCACAAACTTTACCTGGGGCACCCCCTGGTCGATAAAAAACTGCAGTTCCCTCTCCACCAGCCCGGCATCCCTGAACCGCAGACGCTTGTCCACGGAAGACAGGCAATAGCTGCACGAAAATGGGCACCCCCTGCTGCTCTCATAGTAGACGATCTTATGCTCGAATTCTTCCATGTGGCGGTAGACAAAGGGGATCTTGCTAAGATCCATCGCCTGGCGCCATGGATTCTCGACAATCCTTCCGTCTTCTTTCCGGAAGGTAATTCCCTCCGTCCGTTCAAGTCCCTTGTCGCCTTCCTGATCCTGCCAGATTCTAAACAACTGGGCAAATGTCTCTTCCCCCTCGCCCTTCATGACTCCCTTTACCTGATGAAGCCGCCTAAGCACGTCCACGGAATCATAAGACACCTCCGGCCCGCCAAGCCAGATAGGCATATCCGGCCTGATCTTCCCCAGTTCCTCTACCAGTTCTTCCACATAATCCAGATTCCATATATAGCAGGAAAAGCATGCAACATCCGGCCTGCGCCTGTAGATATCCATCAGGATGTCATCTTTTTGCTGGTTGATCGTATATTCCGCCAACTCGACCTCCCCTCGCTTTGGCTTATGCAAAATCCAATCCATTGACTTGGCTTCCGTATAAGCCTTCAGGCTGTATATTGCCAGATTCGAGTGAATATACTTGGCATTGACTGCTGCTAATAATATCTTCATCTTCTATTCTCCATTTATCCCGTCGACTTTTTCCGACCTTTCTTACTGGTCCTTCGTCTCCCCGTCCTTCTGCCTCTTCGCTTCATCAATGGCTTCTGCCCTCTCTGCCTTCTTATCGTCTTCCAACGATACCCGGCCCAGCACTTCGCCGTCGATCAGTCTCTGGCCTTCCGGAACCTGCCAGGCCAGAATTGCCACTATTATTATATTATAGCACACCATCCGCACATAATCTCATGGGGATTGACAATTTCCCCAAAATAGGTTAAACTTAAGACTCGTGCAGCCGGGGTGTTAGCGGTACCTTGTACCTGCAATCCGCTATAGCAGGGGTGATATTGCGCGGAGGGCACAGTTCTGTAGAGCTGCCCTTGAAAAGTGGCGTTGATGCCTGGGTCTTACGCGACGGAAATTCATGAACCGTGTCAGGTCGGGAACGAAGCAGCACTAAGTGGAACCTTCCGGGTGCCGTGAGGGTGCCTGGGCTGAGTTAACTGTCGAGGTAACGTCTATGGGGCCGGGTTCGAAGCGCAATGCACGAAAAATAACGCAAATACAAAAGGAGTCATCGCTTTCTCTGCGATTACTCCTTTTTTGTTCTGCGGCTCCGTAATTCTTTAAAGAAGTCCTTCATCATCTGGCTGCATTCTTCTTCCAGCACGCCGGTTGTCAATTCTGCCTGATGGTTGAATTCCGTCATCTGCAGCAGATTCAGGATGGATCCGGCACATCCTGCCTTGGGATTCATGCATCCAACTACCACTCTGCTCATCCTGGACTGCACGATAGCGCCGGAGCACATCTGGCATGGTTCCAGCGTTACATACATCGTGCATTCTTCCAGTCGCCAGTCACCCATCTTCCTACTGGCTTTTCTGATGGCGATCAGTTCCGCATGAGACAGCGTATTCTTATCGGCCATCCTCCGGTTGTATCCCCTTCCAATTATCTTATCCTTATAAACAATCACACAGCCTATGGGAACCTCCCCTATGGCATAAGCCTTTCTAGCCTGCCTGATTGCTTCTTTCATGTATTTCTCATCAATACTGTGCATGCTTCTCTCTCCGTCTTTCTGCAATTATCATCGACCGCCAGGTTTCGCTGGTCTTTTCACGTACCGGCACCAATAGCCGAATTGCTCCTGACCATTCTTTTCATCGTCGGCCAGCCCGATATCCAGATCATCGCTGGGGATGAATTCCGGGAATCCGCATGCTGCCGCAGCTTTGGCTTCCTGAGGATGATAAATTCCGGGAACGCCAAGCCTCAGTCTCTCTCCGTCATCAATCAGCGCCAGATGGTGATAGTTATAGTATCCATGGAGCAGGAAATTATTGTTGGAAAGCTTCCACTCGCATCTTGGAAGCCTGGCCAGTTCGTTTCTTTGAATCTTCGTACACTGGAACTGCGAGGCCGGCATCTCCCGACCATCCCGGGGCATATCTGTCTGCAATTCCCCCATCCCACCCGGCCGTGTTCCGGCTGGCTCTCCCCGGGTTCCTGCCTCTTGCTCCATATTCGGCCAAACCCTTCCTGCCCGTGATTCCTCTTGCGGCATTGCCTCTTCTTCCTGTGGCTCCTCTTGCGGCATTGCCTCTTCTGCCTGCGGCTCCTCTTGCGGCATTGCCTCTTCTTCCTGTGGCTCCTCTTGCGGCATTACCTCTTCTGCCTGTAATTCCTCCTGCACTGACTGCACCTCTTCTTCCGGCGCTTCCTCCGCCCGCAGTTCCTCTTCTTGCTCCGCCTGTGCTTCTTCTGCCTGCACCGCCTCATCGTGAAGTTCTTCTTGCTCATTGCCAGAATCTTCGCTCGCTGCCTGGCCCTGCTTAACCTCTTTAGGGGACCATACCCTCATATTGTTTACATTCACCGGCATGTCATCCCACACCACGGCATATTTATGACCGGATTCATTCTCCAGGATGACTCCGTTGATGCGCCGGAAGTTCTCCGGAACTCCGGTATCTTCTTTCGTGTAGTACAGTTGATAATTAATAGCAGGGTTCACATTGTCCACTGTGCCCTGCCAGATTCCTACACATCCGTCTCCTTCTTCGTAGAACAGATACAATTGCAGCCTTTTTTCTCCTTTCATATGCAATCCTTTGCCGTGAATATGTATCACGCAATCTTCGTCTCCCTGCTCTACTTTGACAAATCCTACGTTGCGTAGTCTCCTTCCCTGTTCATATTCGTATAAGTAACGAATAAAACGCTTCAATCTTCCACTTCCAATCCTGGTTATTTATCACAATCTATTCCCCAGGATTCCAAAATATGATAGTTATATAATTGCTTTTAACTCATGATAAAGCCTTTTTGCATAACTGTCCGTCATACCGCATATATAATCCGTCACCAGAAGGAGCCTCAGATACAGTTTTTCTACCTCAGACTTCCCTTCGGCGTGGTAATGGTATGCCTTTTTATAGTTGCTGGATATAAAAGATACCATACGCTCCCCGATAGAGTCCAACTTGCGCGTCTCATCATCATAATAGACAATGGCTTTCATAAACTTGTCCATCAGGAAGTCAATCATAGCAGCCTCCGCCACTTCCATCCGATAGATAGTCTCAGTCAGGAACACTTCTTCAAAAGCCATGCTTCCCAGAAGATCCATTAACTTTTCCGCAAACGTCCCTTGAAACAAGTCATGCCTATACTCTCCCTCCATAATTTCGTTGTAATGACAGGTAAATCCATAAGTCGCACAGTTGATCAGGAATCCCTGAACTTTGATAATCCAGTTCTTGATGGCATACTCTTCCGGCTTTTGCATCTGCATTTCCCTGCCTCTGGCATATAGCTGCTCCAGTTTTTCAGCCGGGCGGAAACTTCCCATCTCCTCATCCGGATATCTTTCCTGCAGCGCGGTCAGTTCTTCCAGCAGTTTATGGTAACTGATGAATCCTTTGATAAATGCGTCCTCGATATCCGCCGTCTTATACGCAATATCATCCGCGGCCTCAAGAATAAATGTAAGAGGATGGCGTCTGCCATTCGTCCCCGTCTCTGCCGCTATCTCTTCAAATATCTCCTCATCGGCAAAATAGTATCCCATCTTCTTGTCCTTAATATCTCCGGACTTCTCATCGATGCCGGTAGATGGCACCGGGTATTTTACGATCGTATTTAAAAGCGCATACGTCAGATTCATTCCATTCTCATCTACAAGAAAATGAAGTTTGGTCACCAGCCTAAGCGCCTGGGCATTTCCTTCAAAATGATAGAAGTCTTCCCGCATCTGCGGGGTCAGCGCCTTGTCAATCGTCACGCCATGGAACTCCATTCTTGGCAGGTTTCTCTCAAACCATTCTCGAATAGCGCTCTCCCCAAAGTGGCCGAACGGCGGATTCCCGATATCATGAATCAGCCCCGCGCACTGAAGTATGCTGCATATATCTTCTTTCATCCTGGGCGTGAAACTCGGGTCTTTCTTATATACCAATATATTTTCCCCGATGTTCTGGCCCAATGACTTCGCAAACGAGGATACCTCCAGCGAGTGGGTCAGCCGCGTCCTGATAAAATCGCTTTTGTCCAACGGAAAGACCTGCGTCTTGTCTTGCAGCCTCCGAAATGAGGCGCTGCCTATTATACGGTGGTAATCCTTCTCGAATTCGCTCCGTAAGTCCGTATTCTTTCCATATCTATTCTTGCCGGAACTTCCCCGGCTTCTCTTTGTCGATAATAACTGTTCCCAATTCACCTGTCTTCACTCTTTTCTATTATACCGGCTAATCCAGATAGATCGGCGGTTCATAATCTTTCCCAAGCAAGGCTTTCTTACGCTCCTGATAGCCCAGGAACGCCCACTCCGTCATATCCGTCCATTTGTGGTCGCTCCTGTCATATACCTGGACGTATCCGATGCGGTTCGGGTGCATGCGCACGCTGTTGGATTCATATTCCCGGCCGGTATACGGATTAACATCTCCCCGGATGCAGTCTTCTTCCTCTTCCGGTGCCCGGGCCTCTTCTATCTCCTCCTGCGCCCCGGCATATTCGTCCTCATATTCCTGCGCATACTCTTCCTGGTATTCGTAAGCACCCTCTTCCACATATTCCTCGCCATTCTCCAGTGTTCCTTCTGTCAAGTCTCCGGCATCATCCTCTTTTGCCAGATTCTCTTCCTCATCGTTCTTTTTCTTTCTTCTCAAGAGATAGGATTTCCAGCCATGGCTCTTCTTCTCCCGTTCTTCCCTTTCTTCCCGGGTCTCTCTTTTGTCTGCCTTATTCTCTTCTTCAATCGCAGCCATCTCTTCCAGAAGTTCTTCCACCGGAGCCTCCAGAGGCGGCAGTTCTCCGGTCTCCTGCTCTATCATGGCATCCAGTTTCTCATGGATATCCACCAGTTCGCCGATGGTAATATCCCTTTCCGTAGCCGCGCCTTCCGAAGCGGGCGCCTCCTGTGCAGGAACCTCCCGTTTCTCTTCTTTTTGCACGACTTTAGAGTCATCTGCCTTGTCAGATACTTCTGTGGTCCTGTCTGGCTCTATATTATTTGATCTTTCTGCTGAAGCGCCGTCATCAAGAATATTCAAATGGAACGGGCAGCCAAGGATCTCGGCAATCATGCGCATATCCTGTTCCTGGAAATTATCCCGGCCCAGCCTCTGCGTCAGATTCTGGCGGGACATCTTCTTCCCGGTATGTGCTTCTATGGTCTCTGCCAGTTCCTTAATCGTCATGCCCTTACGGCTTAAGATAATTTTGACCTGCTCCCCAAATGTTAAATCCAGCATAACTTGTCCTCCTTATTCAATTAATCTAATATACTCACCCGATTGGTCTCATCTTTCGTAAAGTAAACTCTTTTATTTCTTGATAAACCTAAGTTTTTCCCTTTTATTATTCTAACAAATACTTAAAAACACGTCAACCTTGTTATATCCGCAGTAAATGGCAGATAGCCTCCAAGGCGCTTCTTTACTAGTGTCCCATTTACATAGACTTCCGCGCATTGGGCTTGCTTACAATTCTATTGCCTGAAGTTCCCCTATGTCCGAATCCGTGGTACAGACTGCAATTGCGGCATTGACCCCCTGCATCCGATATTCCCTGCAGTAATATGCATCCGCATATTCCTCAGGCTTCCCGGCAATCACAGGCCTCCCCTCCTGATCCCATCCAATCTCATAGGAACGCATATCGATAGCCATGCCCTTTCTCGTGGCTTTCATGAAACTTTCCTTCAATACCCAGTAGCGGTAAAACAGCCAGGTCTTACATTCCGGATCTTTCGTCTCTGCTATATGGCGATATTCCCCTTCGCCAAAGAACCGTCTTGCCACTGATAGCCGTAGCTCTTTTACCTCTTCCAGATCGCAGCCTACTTGGGCCTTTGCCGCATCGCTATAGGCGCACAGCACATAATCCCCGGAATGGGAAAGGTTGAATACAGCCTCTTGCGGCACTTGGCCGGCCTTCTGTATCTTCTCCCACAGAATCCATGCTCCCACGCTCCTTGCCTTATCTTCCTTAAACCGCAGTTTATCCGCCTTTTCCTGCCTCCAGGCAGGGATCTTACGGTAGTATGCTCCATAGTTTTTTTCTATTAACAATGGTGTAATCTTTGCTATATATACTCTCACCATATCCCTAACCATTCCTTGCTGTTTGAATTTCTTCTATTATAAGAGTGTATGGAATAATTTACAAGGTATGGCTCCCACCTATTTTTCGGATAAAAATAATTTTTTATAAAAAGAGGTTGACAACTAAATGCACATGCGTTAGTATATCCTTAGTTTCACACTTTAAACAACTAAAGTTTTACAGTGCGAATATTTTACAGTATGAATATTATTCAGCACTGGTAATACATATGGAGGATGTTAACGATGATTATTGTATTGAAACCACGCACAACAAAAGAAGATATTACCCGGGTCGAGCAGATGATCAAAAGGAGGGGCCTGGACACCCACATCGTAGAAGGCCAGGAAGTGACCATCATTGGATGTATCGGGGATACGACCAAGATCGACTCTAAACCATTCGAAGTAGACTCTTCTGTAGATAAGGTCATGCATGTGCAGGAGCCGTATAAACTCGCAAACCGCGCATTCCACCCCGAGGACTCCATCATTGACGTCTCCGGAGTAAAGGTGGGCGGAGGAAATCTGGCATTGATTGCCGGCCCGTGTTCGGTAGAGTCCTATGACCAGGTGCTTGAGATTGCCAAGGCAGCTAAGGCATCCGGAGCCAACCTTTTAAGAGGCGGCGCGTTCAAGCCAAGAACCAGCCCCTATTCTTTCCAGGGACTTGGGCTGGAGGGCCTGAATATCCTCTGCGAGGTAAAGAAAGCAGTAGGGCTTCCCATCGTAACGGAACTGATGTCTCCGGAGCATCTGGACGTCTTCAACGAAAAAGTGGATCTGATCCAGATCGGCGCACGCAACATGCAGAACTTTGATCTTCTCAAGCAGCTGGGCCAGGTAGATCGGCCTATTCTCTTAAAGAGAGGCCTCAACGCCACTTACGAAGAGTGGATGATGTCCGCTGAATATATCATGGCTTCCGGAAATGAGAATGTAATTCTCTGCGAGCGGGGAATCCGCACCTTTGAAACCTACACCCGCAATACGCTGGATCTGCAAAGTATTCCGGTTCTGCGCAAGCTGACCCATCTTCCGGTGATTGTAGACCCAAGCCATGCCGGAGGCAAGTGGTGGCTGGTTGAATCTATGGCAAAAGCCTCCATCGCTGCAGGAGCAGACGGACTTATGGTGGAGGTACACAATGCCCCGGAAAATGCGCTGTGCGACGGCGCCCAGTCATTAAAGCCCCGGAAATACGACGAACTAATCAAGGAAGTCTCCCAGATTGCCCAGGTAATCGGGAAAAGCATATAATAGGAGAGATCTATGAAACTTATGGTAAACCTGGGAAAGGACAGCTATCCCCTCTATATCAAAAATAACATATTGTCTCAGGCTGCCTCTTATATCAGCGAAGTGTTTTCCGGAAGACGGATTATCATTATATCCGATGATCATGTATACCCGCTTTACGGCAGTTCGCTCATGAAAAACCTTTCCGAGCAGTATGAGTGCCACCAGCTGGTACTCCCTCACGGCGAGGCGACCAAGAGCTTCAAGTCCCTGCCTGCCATATACACTGCCATGCTGAATGCCAAGATTACCAGAAGCGACCTGGTAATCGCATTAGGCGGTGGCGTCATTGGAGACCTGGCCGGATTTGCCGCTTCCAGTTTTCTACGCGGGGTAAGTCTGGTTCAGATTCCCACCTCCCTTCTTGCACAGGTAGACTCTTCCATCGGCGGAAAAGTCGCCGTAGACCTGCCACAGGGCAAGAACCTGGTAGGCGCGTTCTATCAGCCTTCAATGGTTCTGATCGATCCGATGGTACTGGATACGCTGAATGAACGATTTATCACCGATGGCATGGGAGAGGTAATCAAGTACGGATGCATCAAAGATGCCGATCTGTTCCATACCTTGGAATCACACGGTTCTTTCGAAAAACTGAAGGAAGAGCTGCCTGCCATCATCTTGCGCTGTGTAGACATCAAACGGATGGTTGTAGAGAATGACCAATATGACACAGGAGAGCGTATGCTTCTGAATTTTGGGCATACCCTTGGACACACAATTGAACAGCATTTCAACTACCAGAGGGAAAGTCACGGGGAGGCTGTTGCTATTGGCATGTTTCAGATTACCAAGCTTGCTCAGGAACAATACCTGACTGCTCCCGGGACCGCCAAGCGTATTCTGGATGTATTGCAGACTTACGGGCTGCCTTATGAATGCGGTCTTTCACTCCAGGAACTGACAGACGCCATAGCCTTGGATAAAAAGAATCTCAATAATCTGCTGAATGTTGTCCTGCTGCGTGAAATAGGCTCCAGTTATATTCATCCTACGACTCTGGACTTTTTCAAAAAAAATATAAGAAATATATAATTATGGAGGAATATCATGAAATTAGAAGGAAAAATTGCAATCGTAACAGGCGCGGGAAAAGGAATCGGGCGCGAGGCAGCGCTGGCAATCGCTGAAGAAGGCGCAACCGTTGTCGCTGTAGCGAGAACACAGGCTGACCTGGATGAGACGGTAAAAATGATCGAAGAAAAAGGCGGCAAGGCCGTCTCACTCTCCAGGGACCTAACGGACGGACAGCAGGTACAGTCCATGGTGGATGCGGTAGTCGGGAAATATGGCCGCATTGATATCCTGGTTAACAACGCAGGCGGCTATCCATCCGAGATCTATGACAAGGTAAAAAAGCAGGCCATCAAGATCTGGGAATGGTCCGAGGCCCAGTGGGATCAGATCATCAAGACCAATTTAAGAATTCCGTTCCTTTGCATCAACAAGGTAGTTCCGGTAATGATCAAGCAAGGAGGCGGGAATATCGTCAGCGTATCTTCCAGAATGGGAAGAATCGCTTCACAGATGGGAGCATATGCAGTGGCGAAAGGCGGCATTATCACATTGACCAAGACGACTGCCATCCAGACGCAGGAGTATGGCATCAAAGTCAATGCTGTCTCCCCCGGAATTGTAGATACGCCAGGACAGCGCGTATATAACCACAACGTAGGACAGGATGATATCAAGATGGGAAGCGCCCAGGATGTGGCTAAGGCCATCCTATATCTTCTGTGCGATTCTCCGGCGGTAATGACCGGACAGTCCATCGACCTGTTCACCACGGTATAGTCCTAGATACGAAGGCATGAAATGTCAGTTTAACATAAACCTACCATATATTCAGCACATGCTGCATGCCAAGGCTTACCAGGGTGATTCCGATCCAGCAGGCCATGCCCATAAGAATCGGCTTTCCTCCTGTCTTAACCAGCTTGATGATGTTTGTGTGCAGTCCTATGGCTGCCATTGCCATGATAATGAAGAACTTGGACAATTCCTTCAGCGGAGCGAACACTTCCATAGGCACGCCTACAGCCGCTGCAATCGTCGTGATGATGGATGCGCCGATAAAGAACAGGATGAAGAAAGGGAATACCTGCTTGATGGATACCTGTCCGCCACCCTCTTCTTCCGCTTTGTAAGTCCGGAATACGGCAAGCGCTAAAGTGATGGGGATAATTGCCAGCGTCCTGGTAAGCTTTACCGTAACCGCCTTGTCAAGCGTGGCATTTCCCAGCGCATACATGCTGTCCCAGGTGGACGCCGCCGCTGTAACGGACGAAGTGTCATTGATCGCGGTACCCGCGAAGATTCCAAAAGCCTCGCCGGAATTCTGGGAGAATTCCAGAAACGCGCCCAGTGTAGGAAATAAGATTGCCGCAAGTACGTTGAAGAAGAAGATAACCGAAATCGCCTGGGCCACTTCCTCATCGTCCGCGTCAATGACAGGCGCCGTAGCCGCAATCGCGGAACCGCCGCATATAGAAGATCCAACTCCCACCAAGGTAGATATTTTACCCGGAATATGCATCACTCTGTGAAGCACATAGGCAATTACCAGGGAAGTGGTAATTGTAGATATAATAATCGGCAGGGACTGCCTGCCCGTCTTAAAGATTACCTCCAGATTCAGCCCGAATCCCAGCAGGACTACGGCGTACTGGAGTATCTTCTTAGAAGTATACTTGATGCCGCTCTCCAATGCGGACTTGTCCTTAATCATCAACGTAATTACCATGCCCGCGATAATCGCGATCACCGGGCCGCCGATAATCGGGAACTTCTTGCCCAGCAGCCAGGAGGGCACAGCAATGCACAGGCATGCCAGCATGCCCTTCCAGTTTTTCTTAATAAAATCCATGTTTATCCTCCACTCTATCTATATTCTCGTTTAAATTCCTAGAAAATAATACCATGCGAATATAATCATGTAAAATTATTATTATTTATTTATTCATAAGAATATGTTATGGTATATAACATAAAGGATTCTACCATTCTATTGAAAGGAGACGTCATGCTAGACAACCGTACCATTACATTTTTAACTGTATGCAAGGAAATGAATTATACCCGGGCTGCCGAGAAGCTTAATATTTCCCAGCCTGCCGTATCCCAGCACATCCAGTATATGGAGGACTATTATGGCGTCAGGCTTTTTCGCTTCATCGGCAAGAAACTGATCCTGACGGATGCAGGAAGACTGCTTCAGCGTTCCCTTACAGCCTTCCACAATAACGAGATCTACCTGAAGGAGCAGCTGTCCTTCATCAACGATAAGAAACAGACGCTGCGGTTCGGCGCTACGCTGACGGTGGGCGATTTTATGATCGCAAGGCCTCTGTCAGACTTTCTCTCCAAACATAAGGGCGCTGATATCTCCGTCACTGTGGCAAACACTAAGGAGCTGCTGCAGAAGTTAGATTCCGGGGAAATCGACTTTGCCATCCTGGAGGGGGATTACCCCAAGACCCTTTATAACCATCAGCCTTATATTATCGATAACTTTATTCCCATTTGCGGAAAAAAATATCCGTTTGCCGCACCGCCTGCCCGGCTGTCCGATCTGATTGGCGAGCGCCTGATCTTGCGCGAATCCGGCTCCGGCACCAGGATGATCCTGGAGCACATGCTGATTGAAAATGGCATTAGCCTGGAGGATTTCTCCAATGTAATTACCATCGGGAATATGAACGCTATCAAGGATATGGTCATTGCCGGCTGCGGCATTACCTTCCTTTATGAAACCGCTGTGCTAAAGGAACTGCGATCAGGAATAATAAAGAAGCTGGACTTGGCTGACTGCCGCATCCAGCATGAGATTTCAATCGTCTGGAAAAGGGACAATCTGTTCGAAGACTCGTTCAAAGAACTTTTTGAAGATTTATTCCAAATTTGTTAACAAATAGTTCTCATTTTCATCACGGTTTTATCACATTTTCCTTCTATACTAATAATTGTTCAGAAGAACAACACTTAAAAATCTTTTTCATAACTTTTTCCTCAGGACTGCACTCCTCCCAAATTGCAGTCCTTTTTAATTGGCAAATACGCCAGGAGCGATGTCTCCTTCCAGCGTTACCTCTTCCGGAGGGATTCTTGCCATAATCCGGAGCCCATATACTCCTATTTATTCTTATAATCAATAAACTCTTGTACATTATCAGCCGTAACAGGGGAGTGAGGCACGCGCACATATTGCCCTTTAAGTTCTGGCACTTCTTGCTTAGGATCTTTTCCTTCGGCACAGGCGCATGCAATTCCCAGGATGCTTTCCGCCTGCCCTCTGGCATCATTCATAACCGTCCCCTCCATCTCTCCTTTGATAATCTTTTCCAGTCCATCCTCCGTCCCGTCTATGCCTACTACGATAGGGCCGTTTCCGCCGGACATCCCATTCTCTGCCAGCGCTTCTATGGCTCCCATCGCCATCTCGTCGTTATTGCTTAAGACCACTTCTATCTGGCTTCCATACTGGCCAATCCATTCCTGCATCAATTCATACGCGGGAGACCGCATCCAGTTACCGGTTCCGCTGGCAAGCTTCTCCGTGACGATCCCTTCCTTCAAGATCGTTTTCACAGAATACTCTGTGCGGATCAGGGAATCTTGATGAACCTGCTCGCCTTCCAGCATTACATACTGGAGTTTTCCATCTCCGTTCTTGTCTATCCGGGACTCCTGGCTCTTCCAGGCATCTGCCACGATCTGCCCCTCTAACTCTCCTGCTTCCCTGGCATCCGTCCCCACATAATAGGTCTGATTCCAGATTGCCATATCCTCCTCCACCGGCTCGCGGTTAAAGAAGATAATGGGAATGCCTGCTTCCTTCGCCTTATCCACGATCACTGCCGCTACCGTACGGTCTACCATGTTCACGCAGATCGCGTCATACCCTTTTCTGATAAAGTCGTCCACCTGGTCATTCTGGCTGCTCTGGCTGTTCTTTGCGTCCGCAATATTCACAACCACCTTTTTCCCCAGTTTCTCTTCCTTATCCTTGATTGCATTCTCCAGAGAAGCGCAGAGGGATGAGATGAATGCATCATCCCCTCGGTATATGGCCACTCCGATCTTTATTCCCGTCTTCTCTTCCTTCTTTTCAGTTCCTGCACATCCGGCCATCATAGCCGCCAGACACAGCGCCAGACAGATTCTGGCTATCCTGGATTTCATCTTTTTCATAACATTCCCTCTTTACTGAACAAATGGAAACAACAGCCTCTGGTTCTCTGTGGTGTAGATGTTTTTTCCGTCAATAACGGAAAAGTCTATTTCCCTTTCTCTGCCTACATCCGGCAGATCTATGCCAAGCGCCTTTACCGTGCTTAAATAGCCGGCGCTATATTCACTGGAGACTCCGATCGCGCTGATCTTTCCCTCTTCAAGATAAGAGATAATCTGGTTGGACTTTCCAATCCCATAGACCCTCGTATCACCTAAGGCAAGTCCTTCCTTCTTGATCTTTCCGCACAGTTCCAGTTGAATGGTGCCAAACGTAATGATGGCCGATACGTCCGTCCTTTTCAAGATCTCTGGTACGGTTCCCGCCCATTTCTGCTCAGCCGCTGTCATCGAATATTCTTCTACTATGGCATTCTGATCCTTAAGATAGTCCTTCACTCCCTGACAGGCTTCCTCTATATCCGCATAATTCATATCCGACTTAAGCAGCAGTATCTTCCCGCCGCTTCCCACATCTTTCTGCACCTTGCGGGCAAGTTCCTCTCCCATCTTATGGTAGTCTACATGGACTCTTTCGATATCCTTTGCCGCCTCATCCCGTATCCAGGAATTGATCTGGACTACCGGAACCTTTTTTCCGACCTTCTTAAGTTCCTGCGCTACTTTTTTATCATCCAGCGGCTCGATCAGTATGGCCTCCGCTCCATTCTCCACTTCCTTCTCAATCAGCCTCTTCTGTTCTTTTGCTGTTATGGCTGGATCAAAGGCAGTTGCCGTGATCTCGCACTTATAGTCTTTGGCCGCCTGATCAATCCCCTGCTTGGCCGCCTGCTGGGTTTCATCCACCGAATTGCTTCGATAGAGATAGGATATCTGTCGGATATGCTCTTCCTCCTGCCTGGGCAGCCCGTCCCACCCAAAGATGAACCAGGCGAAGAGTATCGCCCCTGCTGCTATCAGAAGCGCATATTTACGGTTCTTACTCACGCCGGCCACCTCCATCCTGCTCCATCTCCCCGACGGTTCGCGCCGGAATATAGATTCTTATCCTTGTTCCTTCATCCGGCTCGCTCTCCACTTCCATGCCATAATTCTGGCCAAAGTAAAGCCGTATCCGTTCCTGCACGTTGTGGAAGCCTATGCCTGAACCTTTCCCTCTGCCGGATTTCCAAGTCCCTCTCACAAGTTCGTCCACCTGCTCCTGCGTCATACCCGGTCCATTGTCTTCTATCTCGATATACAGGGTTGCCTCATTTACATAAGCGTGGATAAATATCCTGCCGTCCCCATCCATATATTCCATTCCGTGGTAGATGGAATTTTCCACGAGGGGCTGCACGATCAGCTTGATCGTGGCGCACAGCGCCGCCTCCGGCTCCATCCGGATCTCGTAATCGAATTTGTTTTTATATCGCACCTTCTGAATGATCAGATAATTCTCAGCATGCTGCAGTTCCTGGGCCACGGTTATGATATTCTTGCCTTTGCTAAGGCTGATCCTGAATAGCCTGGCAAGCGCGGTTACCATATCGATCGCGTCCTCGTACCGCTCGTTTTCAATCATCCATATGATAGAATCCAGCGTATTATAAAGGAAATGCGGATTTATCTGGGACTGAAGGGCAGACATCTCGCTTTTTCGCTTGTCCTCCTGTTCCTTCACTATATCGTCCATCAGTTTCTTCATATTGTCAGCCATGGACTGAAGCGTCTCTCCCAGATGCCGGATCTCATAAGTGCCTCCTATTTTCACCGTCGCGTTCAGGTTGCTTTTTTCCAGCTTCCTCACCGACCGTTCCAACTGCTTGATGGGATCGGCCACCCTGGAAGAGATAAACATATTTACAAAAATCAATATGATAATTCCTATGATTGCCACGATCCAGATAAACTGGCTGTTCTGCATATAAGTCGTCGTAATATCCGAAGTCGGGGATACGCCCATGATTTTCCATCCCGTATATCCCACCGTCTTAACCGTGATCTGCCGTTCTTTTCCTTCAAACCTTTCCACATGGCTGCCTTCCGAATACCTGGCTGCCTTCTTGTTATTCTCCTTAATGATTCCTCCGTATATCAACTGCTGGCGCGGGTGGTAAATCAGTTCCCCATTGCGGTCGATAATATACACGTAACCGGATTCTCCCAAGTCCACGTTCTTGCAGATCTGCTCAATCCCGGTAAAATTCATGTTAACCAGCATCACGCCGTGCACGATCTCTCCATCTTTGGTCATCTCTACAGAACGGCTTAAGGATACGACCCAGTGATAGATATTGTCAGAATTAACGAAAAGATTCTCTACATGAGGCGCTGAAAAATGTACATTCTCAATCTGCTCGTTGGCCTTTGTGAACCAATCTTCAGATACCGGGTCGGCATTCGGCTTTGTCCGGCTTAACGGCTGGGCGGCGATCAAGTCCCCGTCATCGCTGAAAATCGCCACGCTCACCAGGGAGGACACGTTGGCATCATACAGCAGCTTCATCTGGTCGCTGACACTCTCCATGCTGTCCTTTCCAAAGTCCGTATTCTTGATGATACTGTAATACATGGTATTGGAAATGCTCATCATGTTGTGAAGATAGGTGTCCAGATTAAGGTTCATCTGATCCAGGACATTCTTGTTATTGATGATCGCCAATCGTTCCGTTGATTTTACGAACCTCTGGGAAAAGCCTGCCGCCACCCCGATCATGACGGCAACCGAGACCAACGTAAAAGATAGGGACAGTATGAACTGCAGGCTCCTTTTCCGGTATATATTTTTTACTTTTTCCAGTAAACCGATTACTTTATCCGCCATAGTATTCCTCTGCTATTGTTGATCCCTAAGTCCCTTGCGGTACCTTGAGGGGGATACTCCTACCTGCTTCTTGAATGCATAGCTGAAATAATTCGGCTCCGAATATCCCACCTTTGCCGCAATCATGTATGTTTTCTCGTCCGTCTCGTCCAGGAGGCGCATCGCCTCCTTCATCCGTACATCCGTAAGATAGGAAATGAAATTGATTCCGGCCTCTTTCTTGAAGATCGTCGAGAAATAAGCCGGGCTGATGTGCAGGCTTTCGCACAGCGTCTCCACCGAGAATTCCGCATCCGCGTAATTCTCATCCACGTACTGCCTGGCTTTTTCGACCAGCATTTTTCCGGAAGCCATTCTTTCCTTCTGGATAAGGGTTCCAATCTGCCGGCAGGCCTGGATGAACCAGTCCTTGATCTCTTCCAGGGAATGGAGGCCCAGTACTGCCTCGATATAGTCCGACGCGCCTTTAAATACAACATTCGTATCCAGCTGGTAGACGTTGACTAGTTTCATCAGTACCGTAAAGATCTCCAAAATATACATCTGATACTGGCAGAACGGCAGGCGCGCCTGCTCTAGGCGCTCAAAGAACCGGCTGATCTGCTTCTGTGCCTTTTCCATGTTATTGCTCTTTACGGCATTCATCAAAAGCCTCTCATCCTGCTCTTCCAATTGCAGCCTGGCGGTAGTGTCTTCCGGCTCCATATCCTTAATGTATGCAGCAAGCCTCCCCTCTTTTCTGAGCAGGGTGCTGTATTCCAGCGCATTCTGCGCTTCTTCAAAAGAATATTTTAATTCTTCAAATCGGCCGTAGATTCCTCCGATTCCGGCAGTGACGTCTGCGTCCGTAATCCGGCACGCTGCCTTGCAGGCTTCATTTACCTCCTGGCACAGCAGGGATATCTGGGATTCCCATTCCAAAGCCACGATCAGCACTACATAGTTAAGATATAGGAAACTATACATCTCATGGTACTTTCCTATGATATCTTCTGCCGTTCTTTTTATAGCAATCGGGATCAGTTCCTCTTCACCCGCAAAGACGTTTTTCCTGACAAAGGAAAGCGAATTCTCATTGGCAGACAGGACTGCTACCGTCTTATGCCTGGCGGAAAGGGACAGCCCATACTGGTTCATCTTAACCTCAATCTGCCTTGGGGTCATGCGCCCTTCGATCATGCTTATGAAAAACTGCTCCCGCAGAATGGGAAAACTCTCTTCATAACTCCTCCTTAAAATTGCGATATCCCTTTTTCTTGCCAGTTCTTCATCCATCTTCTTTTTCAGTTTGATCAGCGACTCTTCCAGCTGTTTGGCAGAGATTGGCTTTAGTATATATTCTTCCACCCCCAGATTGATCGCTTTCTGTGCATATTCAAAATCATCAAAGCCGGAAAACACGATAATCTTTACTGCCGGAAGTCTCTCAATCACCTTTTCGATGAATTCCAGGCCATCCATAAAGGGCATGCGGATATCCGTCATGATGACATCCGGCTGGACCTGGTCAGCCTTTTCAAGAGCCTCCACGCCATTTTCTGCTGCCGCCGCGACATCATAGCCTAACTGGTGCCAGTCCAGTTTCTGGATCATTCCGTCCCGAATTTCCAGTTCATCGTCAACTAATAGTATTTTATAATATTCCATCCCATCCTCCTGACGGTCTTTAAATTCAGATACTCCAAAAACTGCCATAATAAACATAAGCTTATTATAGCAGTTTTTATAAAGCGACTCAACAACGCTTATTTCTTTCTGTATTTCGACATATCAATCGCAACCGCGATAGCAATGATGATACCTTTGATCACCTGCTGCCACATCGGGCTGACCGCGATGAACTGAAGGCCGTACTGGATAACGGTAAAGATCAGCACGCCGCTTACGATACCGCTTACTTTGCCGACGCCTCCATTCAGGGATACGCCGCCTACAACGCAGGCTGCGATGGCATCCAGTTCATAGCCGTTGCCATAGTTATTGGTGGCCCCGGCAGTCCTTGCCGCTTCCAGAACACCGGCAACGCCGTACAGTACGGAAGCCAGAATGAAGATTCCCATAATCGTCTTGAACACGTTGACTCCGGATACGACTGCAGCTTCCCGGTTTCCGCCGATGGCATACACGTTCTTTCCAAATACCGTCTTATTCAGGATGAACCATACCAGAAGGACAAAGCAGATGGCGATAGGCACCAGCACGGATATCCCAGGGAAATCTCCGATTGCCAGCAGCTTCTTCTGTCCCAGCAGCACGAAGTCCGGACGTACGCCGCCGATTGGCTGGGACTTGTTCGGCTCCATATCAAAGTACAGGGAGTTGGCGCCATAGACCATTACCTGTACAGCCAGAGTGGCGATGAATGGGTGCATATCGTACTTTGCTACCAGGAAGCCGTTCAGAATTCCGAACAGGCCGCAGGCAATCACCGCGATTATGATAGGAACGATCAATACCATATGCGGCAGGTTCGGGAAGAACCGGTTGGCATAGTCCGCCGTCTGCAGCATGGATGTAGATACAACCGCCGCCAGGCCGACCATACGTCCTGCTGACAAGTCCGTACCTGCGATCAGAAGCGTAAAACTGATGCCCAGCGCCACGATCATCTTGGTGGATGACTGGGTAAGGATGTCCAAAAGGACCGCCAGCTGCATGAATCTGGGCTGGATGATCATGATGACGATGATCATTACCAGCAGCGCGATCATGATCGCGTTATTCGTCAGGAACTTCTTACCGGTTCCTACGGAAAGTTCCACATCCATGCCTTTATACTGCCTGGCAAAACGCTGCCTCAGGCCGTAGAACAAGGCCGCTGCCCCTGCCATTATGACATAGAGGCCAAGATCATAGAATACGCCGGGATCCAGAAAATAGTACAGGATGAATCCCAGGACCACCGCTGCCGCGCCAATGATTATAAATGTTGCGCCATATTTGTTACGGGCAACTACTTTTCCTTTCTTTTGCATATATGTAATACCTCTCTTTCCTCTAAGTCCTACTGCATGAATTTTGTCGCATAATTCATGACTTGTACGGAATCCGCCTCTCCCGAATCAAGGAACCCGGTTACCCGCCCCTCGCACATTACCATAATCCGGTCTGACATTCCTAATAGTTCCGGCATTTCAGAAGAAATCATGATGATGGATTTCCCTTGTTCCACCAGTTTATGCATAATCATATAGATCTCATATTTCGCGCCAACGTCGATTCCTCTCGTCGGCTCATCCAGGATCAGTATATCCGGATCCGTCAGAAGCCACCTGGCAAGCAGTACCTTCTGCTGGTTTCCGCCAGACAGGTTTTCCATATTCTCATCCATATTTGGCGTCTTCGTGCGCAATTCCGCATTGGATTCCTCCGCCGCCTTCAGCCGATCGCCGTCCCGCAGGACGCCCCCATGGGCATACGCCTTCTGGTTTACGATTACCGTATTGTCAAGTACAGACAGAATTCCAAAGATCCCTGTTGCCCTCCGCTCTTCTGTAAGAAGCGCGATGTTCTCCCGGATAGCGTCCCTGGGAGATTTGATCTTCATCGGCTTCCCATCCTTTTCTATAGTGCCTTCCACGATCTCCCTTAGTCCGAATATGGCTTCCACCAGTTCCGTCCTCTGGGCGCCTACCAATCCGCCGATTCCAAGAATTTCTCCTCTTTTGAGTTCGAAACTGACACCCTGGAAGGACTTGGGCAGAGGCGAGCATAATCCTTGAACCTTTAAGACCACATCATCGGATGGCTGGTATTCTTTCGGCGGGAAACGGTTCGTCATATCCCGTCCCACCATCCGGTTGATGATCAGATCCGTCGTAAGTTCCGAGGCATCCCATGTTCCTACATACTGCCCATCCCTCATGATCGTCACTTCATCTGCAATCTTTAATATTTCTTCCATTTTATGGGAAATGTAAATAATCGCGCATCCCTTATCCTGAAGCTTGCGGATGATTTTGAACAGATGCTGCGTTTCATTCTCTGTCAGGGATGAGGTCGGCTCATCCATGATAATAATTTTTGAATTATAGCTAACCGCCTTTGCTATCTCTACAAGCTGTAGATTAGAGGCAGATAATGTTCCTGCTAATACCTCCGGATTAATATCCAGATCTACTTCTTCAAACAATTCTCTGGTCTTTTCAATCATTGCCTTCTTATTGACCGCGATCCCCTTCATCGGGAATCTGCCAAGCCATATATTTTCCATTACCGGCCTGAACCGGATCGGGTGAAGTTCCTGATGAATCATAGAGACGCCCAGGTCCAGCGCCTGTTTTGACGTCATGATCTTTTCCGGCTTTCCGTCCAGGATAATCTCGCCGCCATCCTCATGATAGATTCCGAACAGGCACTTCATCAGCGTTGATTTGCCGGCGCCATTTTCGCCCATCAGCGCATGGACGCTTCCCGGCCTTACTTTCAGGCTGACATTGTCGAGAGCCTTAACGCCTGGAAAAACTTTTGTGATATTGTTCATTTCCAGTATATATTCTCCCATGCCCTCACTCCTCCTTTTAAGCCAAGGGATGGAATCCTCCACCCCCTGGTTATGAATCTGCTGCATTTTCTTTATTTCATATAATCCTGGTAATTATCTTCTGTAACCTTTACATAGTCGATCCAGATATATTTTCCGTCCGTGATCGGATAGCCGACATTCTCTTCGTTGATTTCTTTTCCATTTACTGCCGCAACGGCCACATTAACGGTTGCCTTGCCCTGGTTGTCCGCGTCATTGAGTACGGTTCCAAGCAGGGAGCCTTCTTTCATTGCTTCCAGCGCCGGAGCTGTCGCGTCTACGCCTACTACCGGGATATACTTGGCCAGGTCGCTGCTGTCTTTATTGTACCCTTCTGCTTTCAATGCCTCGATCGCGCCAAGCGCCATATCGTCATTATTGCAGAGAACTGCTTCAATCTTGTCAAGGCTCTGTCCGGTGATGAACGCTTTCATCAGGTCTGTAGCCTTTGCCTTGTCCCACATTGCCGTGTCTGCTGCCAGTTTCTCTGTCTTGAATCCTGCCTCTTCGATTGCTTTTACAGAATATTCCGTACGCAGGGTTGCATCCTGATGTCCCGGCTCTCCCTGAAGCATTACATACTGGATGGTTCCATCCCCATTCTTATCTGCTTCCGGATGTGCTTTAAAGAAGTCGGCGATAATCTCACCGGAAAGAGTTCCTGACTGTTCTGCCTTCGCGCCTACATACCAAACCTTGTCATAACTCTGCATATCTGCTTCTTCTGGCTCGCGGTTCAAAAATACGATTGGAAGATCCTTTGCCTTTGCCTTCTCAATGATCGGGCCTGCCGCCGTACGGTCAACCGGGTTGATCGCCAGCGCGTTCACGCCCTTGGTGATGAAGGTATCCACCTGCTCATTCTGTGTTGCCTGCTTGTTCTGGGAATCCACCAGTTCCAGATCTACCTTGGATTCTTTGGCCTGATCCGTCATGGCTGTACGCACGCCTGTCATGAAAGTATCGTCAAACTTGTAGATTGCAGACCCGATAAGCGCGTCTGATTTTGCGTCCTTCTTATCTCCTCCGTCTGATGATCCGCTGTCGCTCTTCCTGCATCCTGTGGCCATTCCCGCGACCATCATTACCGCAAGCCCTGCTGCCAGTAGCCTAGTTACTTTTTCTTTTTTCATTACGTATCCTCCTCCAAATGATATTGTTTTTGCGAATCTCTTCACATTTACTATGATCCCAGTATAAAAAAATGGAAGTGGAAAATATATACAATATTTTTTTGTGTTATATCGATTTTTTTATATGATATGTACACCTTTTACAATCTTCTGTACATATTTTTGGATATTATGCACACCTTATTTCAATTTTGAGCATCCCGGACGCTACATTCATACACGAAAAGGGAGCCGTCGGGTTAAAGGCTATAGGCATCATCTATAAAAACATTATAAATAACGATTGGTTTTTGATGTTATCAGCTGATATACTTGATGAGTAATAGTTTAAGTAGGTGATATAAATTCCATTCAAGATCACATCATTATTTAAAATTGGTTTATCACCGTAGAGAAATTCTTCAGATAAAAAAGGAGGACACGTATGAAAAAAAGATTTTTGAGCATTCTTTTGGCTTCTATTTTGGCAGTAGGCGCATTAACCGGTTGTGGAAATAGCAACGAGAAGAATGACGCCAAAAAGCAGGAAACTGAAAACTCATCAGGAAAGGGCACATTTACGATTGCAATGGGGTATAAACCGAATTCGCTTCAACCGAGCGCGCAAAGCAGCGATGATCTGGTCAGTGCAATCCGGCCTATTTATGAACCTTTATTTGCTGAGACAAAAGAGGGACTTGAGTATTATCTGGCAGATAGTTTAGATATTTCTGATGATGGGTTGACTTATACAATTCATATCAACGATGATGCGAATTGGAGTGATGGAAAACCAATTACCGTTCAGGATATCATGTTCACAATTGATTATGGTGTATTAACATATGGAGGGCCGACCTCATTTACACAAATCAATGGTAAAGAAGTAAAATTTACTAAGAAAGATGATAAAACTTTAGATATTGTCTTGCCGGAAGTTTATGACAACTATGTAAGAACGCTTGCACAGTTTTATCCAATGCCTTCGCACGCATTTGATAATGATCCATCTAAAATAGATAATAGTGACTATTTCAAGAAAACAGATATGGCAACTTCAGGTGCATATACAGTTAGTGAGATCAATGAAGATAGTTTTGTGTTTAAAGCAAGAGATGATTACTATAGAGGAACACCGACTGTCAAAACCGTGATCATGAAGACTATCGGAAGCGGAAGTACAAAACAGATTGAATTTGAAAATGGACAGATTGATTATATGCGAGTGACATCAGCAGAGGATTTGAAAAAATATAAAGAGGCAAGTGATAAATATAACTTGTACAGTGTTTCTGAAGCGCGTCTTAATTATATTCAGCTAAATCCAAATGGTTCGGTTATGTCCACATTATCCGATGATGCAAGAAAAGCAATTTTCATGGCATTGAATAAAGAAGAAATTGTTGATTTCGCATGGGGGTCGGATGAACTTGCCGTCCCGGCAAACAGTTTGCTGACGCCGGATCAATCTCTTTATAATAAAGATTGCAAAGGGTATGATTATAATTTGGAAGAAGCGAAGAAACTGGCTGAATCATCTGGTCTTAAAGGCAAAACATTGACTTATATCTATAATGCCGACAGAGCAAATATGGAAGCAGTGGCAACAGTTGTCCAGCAACAGTTGGCTGCAATCGGAGTAAATGTAGAAATTGAAGGCTGTGATACATCAACGTTTTTCCCGCGGTTCTTTACGAAAGCAGACAGTGAACTGGCACCAACATGGGATATCGGCTCGAATGGCTGGGATTCGCAGAGAGGAACAAACTGTGGTCAGTCGATCAGTTATTTCACAAATCGTCTTGCGGACTGCGGATTTAGTGATGAAGTATCTGGTCTTGCACAGCAGGCATTAGGTACTGTGGATGCAGATGAAAAACAGGAACTTTGGAATGAAATTCAGGATAAAGCATTGGAAGAGTGTTGGGAATATCCATTAACCTATACGAACTATGTTATGGTTTCTCAGAAAAATGTGTCCGGATTAAGTGATTCTACAGTTATCCCGGAATTTATTGATTACTTATCTATTCAGGTAGATTAGCAATTGCATGAATCCTGATAGAGATTTATAATAAGGTGAAAGAATGTGGTGTACTCAGCAATGAGAACCACATTCTTTCTAATTTTCATTTTTATGGAGAAAATTAGTATGTGGAAATTTTGTATGAAAAAGACATTGCGAGTTGTGGTAGTTATGTTTTTGATATCATTTCTTTCCTTTGCAGTTATTTATTTTGCCCCGGGAGATATATCATCTATGTATATTACGCCGGAAATGAGTAAAGAGCAGAAAGCAAATATTATGGCGGAACTCGGGTTGGATAAAAGTATGATTGAACAGTATATGTCTTGGGCAGAACGAGCGATACATGGTGATTTGGGGATGTCGTTATCTAATAAATCATCTGTTTGGCCCCAGATTCAGCAACGTCTTCCTGCAACCATATTATTGATGGGTTGTTCTATGATTTTGTCACTGTTACTTGCAATACCGCTTGGGCTATGGGCAGGTTTAAAAAAGAATACCTGGATTGATAATTTATTCAGTTCCCTCACCTATATGGGAATTTCTATTCCATCTTTCTGGTTTGGAATGCTGTTAATAATATTATTTTCTTCGGTATTAAAACTGCTTCCTTCATCGGGGATGCATACTGTAGGCAATGTATCGGCTTTTGATACATTCAAACATTTGATATTGCCTTGTATTACGCTGAGTATCGGACGCCTGGCTATCTATATCCGTTATATTAGGGCAAACGCAATCGGACAGCTTAGTGAGGAATACGTATTGACAGCTGAAGCAAAAGGAGATTCTCAGATGAAAATTCTTTTTAAACATGTGTTGAAAAATACACTTCTTCCAATTATTACTCTAATGGGTATGAATCTTTCCTCACTAGTGTGTGGTTCCTTTATTGTGGAGAGTGTGTTTGGCTGGCCTGGAGTAGGAACACTTGCTATGACTGCAATTAACTCACGGGACTATCCAATTATAATGGCCTATGTTATGTTATCGGGATTTTTACTGGTGTTAGGTAATTTCCTTGCAGATTTATTATATGCATTTGTAGATCCCAGAATTAAACGGGGAGGTGTTGAAAGTGGAAGATAAAAGGGAAATAACAGAAGAGTTATTCGAAAACTATAAAGTCAATACTTCTGTTCAATGTACGGTCAAATATCAGAGCGTATGGCAAAATATTGTTAAAGAACTGCGTTCTAATAAAGTAGCAATGGTCAGTTTAGTATTGTTGCTGTTACTTCTTATTGTTGTATTATTGGCGCCGCTAAGTCCGTATGATCCTTATAAGCTTGGTGTATCACAAAAGCTTCAGGGAATTTCAACAAAGCATTGGTTTGGAACAGATGAATATGGCAGGGACTATTTTACTCGAACATTGTATGGTGGAAGAGTATCGCTTACCGTTGGATTCCTGTCCATGATTATGACTGTTGTTATAGGTACATCCATAGGTGTTTTATCAGGTTATGTTGGTGGAAAGATCGATGCATTTCTTATGAGTTTTACTGATATTTTTCTGGCTCTTCCTAGTATGCTATTAATGGTAATACTTAACACTTTTCTTAAACCTGGACTTGCCACACTTATTGTAGTATTAAGCTTGTTTTCATGGGCGTCAGTGGCAAGGATAACAAGAGCAGAAACAATGTCGTTGAAGGAAAGAGATTTTGTAGTTGCTTCAAGAAATCTGGGTGCATCTAACATATATGTAATTATTTACCATATTATTCCCAATATTGTCGGTCCGGTTATTGTAGCTGCTAGTCTCAGTGTAGCAAGTGCAATTCTTACGGAATCGTCTCTGAGTTTTTTAGGGTTAGGCGTGCAGATCCCTCGTGCTTCATGGGGCAGTATGCTGCAAGGAGCCCAGGCACATATTCTGGATTATCCTTTATTAGCTGTATTTCCGGGAGTCATGATTCTGATCACAGTGCTCAGTTTTAATCTTCTTGGAGATATCTTGAGAAATGCATTAGAACCTAAGATAGTAAATTAGATAAGGGCGGGAAAGGAAATGAATAGGTTATTAGAGGTAAGGCATGTTGCTGTTGCTTATCAGACATATAATGGAACAGTACAGTCAGTAAGAGATATTTCTTTTGCAATGGAAAAAGGACAGACCATAGCACTGGTAGGGGAATCCGGGTGCGGAAAATCTGTTACGGCTAAAAGTATTATGGGACTGGTTAAAAAACCTGGAAGAATATTAGAAGGAAGCGAAATATTATTTAATGGAATCGACGTTTTGAAGTTTTCTCCAGAGGAATGGAAGAAGTTTCGAGGAAAAGAATGTTCTATGATTTTCCAGGACGCTTTGGTGTCGCTGAATCCTACAATGAAAATAGGGAAACAGATTATTGAAAGTTTAGATAATCATATGACGGCAGAAACAAAAGAAGACAAGAAAAAAATGGCAGTAGAGATGTTGAAGCAAACAGGAATTCCTGATGCGGAGAACTGTTTGAAAAAGTACCCGCATGAATTGTCCGGGGGAATGCGTCAGAGAGTTATGATCGCAATGGCACTAATAACGCGGCCGAAGCTATTGATTGCGGATGAACCGACAACATCACTTGATGTGACAATACAGGCACAAATTCTAAAGCAGATGAAGGAACTGCAGAATCAGATGAATATGGCAATATTGTTAATTACGCATGATTTAGGTATTGTGGCTGATGTTACAGATAAAATCATCGTAATGTATGCCGGAAAAATTGTAGAAGAGGGGCTCTGCCGGGAAATCTTTTATAATCCCATACACCCTTATACCAAAGCACTTCTGGAATCTGTACCAAGATTAGACAGAGAAGGAAAACAGACGCTGAGAACCATTGAAGGAAGCATTCCGGATATGACACAACCGCCCAAAGGCTGCGCATTTTGTGATCGATGTAGTTATACTATGAAAGTCTGTGCTGAATATATGCCCGATGAAAAGCAGGTATCAGATTCGCACAAGGCATCATGCTGGTTAATGGATGAGCGTGCAGGAAGGAGGGGTAAGACTAATGGAGAATCGTAGAAAAGTGCTTGAAGTAAAAAATTTGAAAAAGTATTATCCTGCAGGCAATAAATTACAGTTGAAAGCAGTTGATGATGTTTCGTTTGATATATATGAGGGCGAAACTCTGGGTATCGTGGGCGAGTCGGGGTGCGGCAAAACAACATGTGGAAAAACGTGTTTGGGTATGGTAGATAAAAGCGGTGGAGAAGTGTTATTTCACGGGAAAGATGTGCATTCTATGAGTTCAAAAGAGCATTTTGAGTTTACAAAAAAGGTGCAGATGATTTTTCAGGATCCTTATTCATCTTTAGATCCCCACCAGAAGGTATATGATATCATTGCTGAAGGTATCCGGATCCATAGAATTGCGAAAAACAAAAATGTTGAACAGAAAATGGTGGCTGACCTTTTGGAGATGGTAGGACTAAATGCGGAACATGCTTCCCGGAATGTGCATGAATTTTCCGGCGGACAAAGACAAAGAATCGGAATAGCAAGAGCATTGTCGGTAAGTCCGGAATTTATCTTTTGTGACGAACCGATTTCGGCTTTGGATGTATCTATTCAGGCACAGATCGTTAATCTTCTGATGAAGTTACAACAGATGCGAGGACTTACGATGCTTTTCATAGCACATGATCTTTCTATAGTGAAACATATTTCTGATCGGATTGGTGTAATGTATCTGGGAAAAATGGTAGAGATTACCGGATCCGATAATCTATATTCTAATCCGAGACATCCATATACACAAGCGCTTTTATCAGCCGTTCCAATAGCGGATCCTGATGTGTCTGCTGAGAGAGATAGAATCATGTTAACCGGGGATGTGCCAAGTCCGGTGAATCCACCGGAAGGTTGCAGGTTTGCAGGAAGATGTAATAAATGTAAAGATGTTTGTAAAAAAGTGGAGCCAAAGATGCTGGAAGTAGCACCGGGGAGTTTTGTGGCTTGTCATTTATATAATTGAGAAAGAAGGAAAGTGATATGAAATACGATTTTACGACTATTATTAATCGACAAGGAAAGGATGCAATGGCAGTGGATGCACCGGGTAAATTTCCGAGTTTTCCTCTTCCGGAGGACGGCTTTGATTTTATTCCTATGTGGGTCGCGGATATGAACTTCGCGACAGCTCCTACAGTACAGTCTTCTATTGCTGAAAGACTGACACATCCACTGTATGGTTATTTTATTACAAGAGACGAGTATTACCAGTCAATCATTAACTGGCACGAAACAAGGCATCAGGTGACTGGACTTAGAAAGGAATGCATAGGATATGAAAATGGCGTTCTGGGCGGCCTGCTCTCTGCTCTCAATGCATTTGCCAGTCCTGGGGATAGCGTTCTTGTGCATAGCCCAACTTACATCGGGTTTACAGGAAGTATTGGCGGTGCCGGTTATAAGATTGTCCACAGTGAACTGAAAAGGGATGAAGAAGGAATCTGGAGAATGGATTATAAAGATATGGATGAAAAAATTAAGAAGCATAAGATTCATGTAGCCGTCTTCTGTAATCCGCATAACCCGACTGGAAGAGTCTGGACGCTTGAAGAACTGGAAAAAGCGATGAAGGTGTATCAGGATAATGATTGTGTTGTTATATCTGATGAAATCTGGTCTGATATCATATTGAATGGAAATCATCATATTCCACTTCAATCTATCAGCGAAGATGCAAGGAAACGAACCATTGCGCTTTATGCACCTAGCAAGACATTTAATCTGGCCGGTTTGATTGGAAGTTATCATATAATTTTCGATTCGTATCTGCGCGATCGTGTTAGAGCCTGCAGCAGTAAATCTCATTATAATTCTATGAACGTGTTGTCTATGTATGCGTTAATGGGAGCATACAAGCCAGAAGGAATGGAGTGGGTTGATGAGTTGTGTGAAGTATTATCAAATAATGTCAATTATGCATATAATTTTATTAACACACATTTTGAAGGGATATCACTTTCTAAGCCACAGGGGACATATATGTTATTCCTTGATTGTACCGACTGGTGTGAAAAAACCGGGAAAACGGTTGACAAGCTATTGAAGGCAGGATACCGTGTGGGTGTCGGCTGGCAGGACGGCAGACCGTTTCATGGGAAAAATGCAATTCGAATGAACCTTGCACTTCCTTTTTCGAAAGTTCAGGAAGCGTTTGACAGATTGGAGCGATACGTTTTTAATAGTGTAACTGAATAGTTATTACTTTTGCGTTCCTTATTGAACTGGTTGTAATAATTTACTCCAAGATCCTTAAAAACTACGCCAACTTTTTCTGTACAATAGCACTTGAAAGGCTCTTCTATGATAAAATAAAAATCATAGGAGAGCCTTTTATTATGGCAAAGCAAAAGCTTATCATCGCTTTGTCACTATTACTATAATACTTGATTTTGCTCTTACGACCGTCAAAAGAATATTTTTTTGAATCTAGCGACTTAAACAAGACTGTTTTATAGTCCCGCAGTCTCCATGGCTGTGGTCATGATGCGTGCACATCGTGTCCGGATCATAGTTTAAGGTTCCGGCCAGATAAGACTCTACCTGCGCGTCTGCGTCTCCCTGCGCGCCGGGGAATAGTTTGATGCCTGCCTCTGCCAGCGCATTCCTTGCGCCGCCGCCGATACCGCCGCAGATCAGCACGTCAATATCGCCATTTGCCAGGAATCCGGCTAATGCGCCATGGCCCTGCCCATTGGTATCTACAACTTGGCTTCCCGTAATCTTTCCCGCCTCGACATCATATACCTTAAACTGTTCCGTATGTCCGAAATGCTGAAATACCTGCCCATTTTCATAAGTTACTGCTATCTTCATATGTCTTCTCTCCTTTCCCATACCTGGGGTTTCTGAATGACATGCTGCCAATCCGTTTAAAGAACAGTCAGAAGTCTTTTCTTTCACTGCTGCCCTATGACTTAATTCATAGTCTCCGCCCTCGATCTGAAGACTGATTCCTTCCACAAGGAATCTTGCCAGTTTCTTACGTGCTTCTGCATACAGCATCTGCACCGTCGCTCTGCTTACTTCCATCTGCCTTGCGCACTCTTCCTGAGTATAGGCCATATAGTCAATCAGGCGGATGCATTCGTACTCTTCCACCTTCATATTGATTCCATATTCTGTCTCAGTCCCTCTGGAAATAAAATGGCTGTTCTGCGGCATCTTTAAGACTCGCTTTTTTTTCCCTGTTCTTGGCATTCGCCCTCTCCTTTATTAGCATATGTCAATATAATCATTATATGCATATAATTAGCATATGTCAATAATAAATGTAATGAGAGCAGGAATTAGCGCTTCTTGCTTTCAAAATATATAAACCTCTCGATGGAGTCCAGTATATCCTTGAAATCTTCTCTTGGCGCCAGATCAATATACCTTTTCAGGATCTCTTCTTCATTTCCTTTATATTTTCCATAGAAAATATCATAGAGGTTATGCCCGCGCATATAGATCTTGATTTCTTCCATGTGGCTTTTAATATCCTGTATCGTCAACAGATCCTTTCCAAGAATCTCCAAAAGTTTTTTCCCGCTTTTCATTCTATGCAGATATTCCTTCCATTTTTCAAAGAGAGTCTCATAAAAGGCTTCTTCAGACTTTATGATCCCAAGTTTTTCCATCACCAGCGGGTTCAGGAAATAATTTTCAAAGGAATAATATTTCAGCACCAGCACGTTTCTCCTCGTTACCCGGGGCAGCCGGTCGATATCTTCCGCATTCCTCTCTTCATAATATTTGCACAGCTGATTCTTCAGCATATCGCTGTCCTTGCCATCCCCATCCCGTATCATCAGAAAATTATCCTTCAGATAGATCTGGTTCATATACTTTAAGTTGGCATACGTCTTAATATTCGTGCAGCTGTTGGTGGTAATGATGGCAATCCTTGACAGGTTCCCCTCTTCATCATACGTCTCCGAGTAATATTTCTTGATCAGCAGCGGAAGGCGGCTCTTATCCTGCTTTCCCTCCACGATAAACACAAAGTTTACATTCATCAGGTCGTTGGCCGAATATCCCAGATCATCCAGAACCGCGCTGATATCCGTCTTCTCACAGACCTGGGAATATCCATCCTCGCCAAGTACGACCTGCCGGATCTGGCGGTTATTAAAATTAGCCAGGAGATTGGGGGAATGTGTGGAAAATATTACCTGGCTCCTCCTGGAGAGTCGATATAGTATCTCGCCTGAGACTTTCTGAAGCTTGGGATGCAGGAATATCTCCGGATCTTCCGCCATGATCACATCCCCTGCCTGCCCTTTTTGATCCTCGTAGGTCTCCAGAAGAGACAGCATATAGATGCTTCGCATTCCCTTGCCCATACAGTTTACCGGCCTACGCCTGTTCTGCTTCTCATTGTACATTTCCGCCGTAACGGAAAGCATCTTCTCTATATCCCGGTTCATAGAATATAGAATCCTGTCTCTGCCCCCGTTTTTGCGGAAATTCTCATTGACACTCTGGGAAAATGCATCCAGGTTTAACTGATACAGTTTATAATCCAGCAGCTTGGCGGCTTCAAATGCATTCAGTTCCTCTGTCGTCTTCTGATGAATCAGTCCAATGCAGGAAAAGCAATGGTTGCATTCTTTGGCCCGGTCAAACATGCAGCAGCCGGAACGCATCTGCTTGAGGAGCTCATCTTCCTGCATCATAAGCAGGTCATCCTGGAACTGGCCAAGGTTCCTCTGGGTATCCATATAATAAACCTTAGGAAATATCTGAGAGATGTAGGGATTATTTTTCTGGCATCCATCGCCATATCTTGTCTTTCCATCTCTGTTTGCGACAAATTCAAAGGCCAGCACTCCATCCTGATAGGAGGGGATCTTCTCGCAGAAGTCTCTATACCAGGCCTCATATCTGCGGTAAGGGCTCACGATTCCTCTTCTGTGAAGCCTCTTAAGATCCTCTTCTTCTATCTTCAGGGATACGCGGATCTCAATATTGGGAAAATCCTCCTGAAAGTCTTCTTCTCTCACCACATAGTCGCCGCTCGCCGCGCGGATTGCATCCAGAACGGCCGTCTTGCCGGTGCTATTCTTCCCCACCAGTATCAGTGCATTCTCAATTCCTCCTATATGCATATCTCTTATAGATTTGAAATTCCTTATCCATAGATCTATAATTTGCATGCTTTGGCCTCCCATTCCAGACTATTTGTAGGAAACCACCTGGATTCCCATATCTTGCGCCATCTAATTCCTGCCTTATAAACTTTAAAGTTTCCAGAATGTTCTTATCGTCCGTGTTTACTCCATGGATAGCAGGAATTTTAATTACCATTGGTATATGAAGCCCCGCCACACTGGATGCAATGGATATCTTCCACTTCTTCATAATCGAAATAGCCGCAGGTCTCCAGCGCGACTGATATTCCCATGTCATAAAAGGTCCCTTCCAGTTCTCTTAGGAATTCCGTCTGTGCGGCGGCCTCCCCGCCAGAGAATATAACGCCTCCTCCTTCCCAAGTTCTATGATCCTCTGGTTCCGGCTTCCCCGGAAGACCAGCGTCACATCTTTCTCCTCTTCGATAAATTCTCCGTCCACCAGCACATCGATATAAGAAAGCATCTCCTCCGTCACTTCCGTGTACACCTTGCCCCCTTTGGACAGGTCCACGTCATACAGATAGCCTGTGTAGCACCATATATCCTTGTCAGGGTAGGTTTCCCGCACTCTTTTAAGCAGCCCTGCCAGTTCCTCCTGGTTCTCCGGCTCAAATGGCTCCCCGCCAAGAAGCGTAAGCCCCTGAATATAAGAAGGCGCAAGAAGACGGATGATCTCATCTTCCGTCTCCTTCGTATAAGGCTTACCATAACCAAAGTCCCATGTCTCTTTATTGAAGCATCCCTTGCAATGGTGCCGGCATCCCGACACGAACAGGCTGACCCGGACCCCCGGGCCGTCTGCGATATCGCATTCTTTTATATTTCCATAATTCATATTGACACACCTATTCCCACATAATGATTGCAGCCTGTATCTTTATGCCTATACTTTTTAGGCTTCTTCCTAGAGATGGAGCACTCTGTCTTTAATCTCCTGGGTGCGTCCCTGATTCCAGAACTGGGTTCCGATATAGCCGCAGGTCCTGCGGGCTACGAACATCTTATTCTGATCGCGGTTCCCGCAGTTCGGGCACTCCCATACGAGTTTCCCGGACTCTTCCTCCGTAATCTTGATCTCTCCGTCATAGCCGCAGCATTCGCAGTAATCACTCTTCGTATTTAATTCGGCATACATAATATTATTATAAATGAACTGCATCACCGACAGCACGGCAGGAATATTATTCTGCATGTTTGGCACTTCGATATAACTGATAGCGCCTCCTGGAGACAGTTTCTGGAAGTCCGCCTCGAATTTCAGTTTCTTGAACGCGTCAATCTCTTCCGATACATGTACATGATAACTGTTTGTAATATAATTTTTATCGGTGACTCCCTCTATCATCCCGAATCTCTTCTGCAGGCACTTGGAGAACTTGTAGGTGGTAGACTCCATCGGCGTTCCATATACGGAGTAGCTGATATTCTCCGCTTCCTTCCACTCCTTGCATTTATCGTTCAGCCTCTGCATAACCTTCAAGGCAAATGGCCTGGCCTGCGGATCTGTATGAGACTTGCCCACCATGCGCATGCACATCTCATATAGCCCGGCATAGCCCAGGGAAATCGTAGAGTATCCGTTAAACAGCAGCCGGTCGATCTTCTCGCCCTTCTTAAGCCGTGCCAGCGCGCCATTCTGCCACAGGATAGGCGCAACGTCCGATATCGTTCCAAGAAGACGTTCATGCCTGCACCGTAACGCGCGGTGGCAAAGTTCCAGACGCTCGTCCAGAATCTCCCAGAACTTGTCCATATCTCCCTCGGCAGAGCATGCCACATCCACCAGATTGATAGTTACCACGCCCTGATTGAAACGGCCGTAGAACTTATGGCTTCCATCCTCATTTCGCTGGGAATCCTCCACCGTCAGGAAGGATCGGCATCCCATACATGGATATACATCTCCCTGCTTCAGTTCTTTCATGATTTTTGCGGAAATATAATCCGGAACCATTCGTTTTGCCGTACATTTTGCGGCAAGCTCCGTCAGATACCAATATTTGGAATCTTCTGTAATATTATCTTCATCCAATACATAGATCAGTTTCGGGAATGCCGGGGTAATCCACACGCCCTTTTCGTTCTTCACGCCCTGCATTCTCTGAACCATGACTTCTTCTATAATCATAGCCAGGTCTTCCCGGATCTGGCCATCCTCTACCTCATCCAAATACATGAATACAGTCACAAATGGCGCCTGTCCGTTACAGGTCATCAAGGTAATCAATTGATACTGGATGGTCTGTATTCCGCTTCTTACTTCATCCCGAAGCCTTCGCTCCGTCACCTTTGCAATGATCTCCGCATCCAGCGCCTCGCCGCATTCTTTGCGCTCCTCGATGACATTATTGCGGATCTTCTGACGGCTGATGTCTACAAAGGGCGCCAGATGCGCCAAAGTAAATGACTGGCCGCCGTACTGGTTGCTGGCAACCTGTGCCACGATCTGCGTCGTAACGTTGCACGCCGTAAAGAAACTGTGGGGCTTCTCAATCAGCGTCTCGCTGATGACCGTTCCGTTCTGCAGCATATCCTCCAAGTTGATCAGGTCGCAGTTATGTTCCTTCTGTGCAAAATAATCGGAGTCGTGAAAATGAATGATCCCCTCTTCATGAGCACGGACGATTTCTTCCGGAAGCAGCACGCGTTTGGACAAGTCCTTGCTTACCTCGCCGGCCATATAGTCACGCTGGGTTGAATTAATAACCGGATTCTTATTGGAGTTTTCCTGGTTCACTTCTTCGTTAATATGCTCAAGGAGAGATAATATTCCATTATCCGTGGTATTGGACTTTCTGGTCAATTCCCTTTTATAACGGTAGCGCACGTATTTTTGCGCAACCTCATATCCCCGCATCTCCATGATGCCGGTCTCCACCATATCCTGGATATCCTCCACATTCACCGCATGGGGAATCTCTTCTACCCGGTGTGCAATATTGTCTGCAATCGCGTTTATCTGGTATTCATTCATCTGGTGGAGGCGGTCTACCTCTTTGTTCGCCTTGCGGATAGCGTTAATAATTTTTTCAAGATCAAAGGAAACTTCCTCTCCGCTTCTCTTGATTACGTTAGTCTTTACTTCAATACTCATGATGATTCCTCTCCTATATCCACTAAATGTTGGTTCGCTCTAACTATTCTCATACAATATCTAGCGCCATATAATATAATACTGCAAAATCAACATAAAAGAAAGAGGAAATTTTTAATATACAATATTTACTTTATCTTTACCGTTTTGTGCACTATTTCTTTTCATCTATCAGGCCCAGGTGGACAAAGGCTTTCCAAAGGCCATCCTCATCTATGGAATCTGCGATATAATCTGCAGCCTCTCTGGCTTTTGCAGTACCATTTCCCATCGCCACCCCGATGCCTGCATACCGGATCATCTCCAGGTCATTGTCATTGTCGCCTATGGCAATAGAATCTTCTCTTGTATAGTCCCCGGCCAGAAGAATCTGCCGGATGCCCTCCGACTTATTAATATAATCCGGCGTAATCTCGCCGGCCCACTTTTCTTCATATGGCACGCTCAGGTTTACGATATGGAAAGAATACCCCCATTTAGCAAGAATATCCTCTCCGGACATCCGATTGCTGAATACCACCATTTTCTCCACCTCAGGAACATCCAGCACGGAGTCTATCGGCACCGGCGGCTTTACGCCTTTTTTCGCCACCTCCGGGTTCTCATACATCCTCTCCCTGATTGCCAGATATGCTTCCATGTCCTGGCTTAGAACATAACTTTCTCTTCCCGTTTCAATCTCAACCACGCACTGGTGCAGCAGCAAGTCATTCATCAGTTCGATATAGGCTAGCTGGGTAAAGTATCTGTGGCTGATGCATTCCCCTTCATACTCCACATATCCCCCTGAACTTGATATAATCCCGTCAAATCCAATATCCAGGATCTCTTTGTCTATACGCGTATATGTGCGTCCTGTACTGATGCATACCTTGTGTCCATTTTCTCGGGCCATATGAATCGCTTTTATTGCGGAATCGGGAATTATGCCGTCAAAGTCCCTGATCGTCCCGTCAATATTCAGAAATACTATTTTCCCCATAAATACTTTCCTTTCTCAGTTTGGCAACGATTCTTCCTAGTTTTATGCTATTTCTATGTTACCACATATTTTGATTCTGCAATACCAGTAAGTGAGTTTTTACCCAAACTATTTTTAAATAAGTATAATGGGAGACGGCAGATCACGGACGTTGGCTGAATTTTCTGTTATATCTCCATTACTTCTTTTAATCGTTTCAAATCTTTGTCCAAATGCTGGTACATGTCCACATAGAATGGATACAGTCTATCGTACGCTTCCACCCATTCATCCACAGGCTGGATGATCTCATTCACCTTTACAATCTGCTCTACTGCCTTGGTCAGATCCGGGAACACTCCAACTTTATGGCCTACGATCAAAGCATCTCCAACCGGAACATCGCCGGATTTTTCATCCAGGAGATATACCGGCATATGAAGCATGGAGGCTTTTATCTGGGACCAGGTACGGCTTTTGGCACCGCCGCCGCAGATCCTAAGAACCTTTGCTTTCGCGCCGGAGGCCTTTACCGTTTCCATCACGTGCCGCAGAGCATACGCCGTGCCCTCGAACACGGAGCGGATTAGATCGCTCCGCTTCATATCCATGTCCATGCCGATAAACATTCCCCGGGCATATTCATTCCACAGAGGCGCCCTCTCTCCTAATAAATACGGGAAAAAGAAGAGGCCATTGGAGCCTGGGGCGGATTCAAGCGCCAGTTCATTCAAGTAAGTGTAAATATTCTTCTCATGGGCAGCCGCATACTCCCGCTCCTCTGCTCCCAGCGTCTCTATAAACCATTTAAGCGCTGCTCCGCTGGTTTGGATCGGCGCGTCAAAGGCCCAGGGCATGCCTTTTATCGCACAAGGCTTCGTCACAACCGGAATGTCCGGCGCGCTCTTTATATCGCTGCCTACGAATACCAGAGAAGTCGTTCCGGAGGACTCCCCTGCCTCTCCCAGACGGCTGAGGCCTGTGGCGTACATGGATGCCATCGCATCGCTGCATCCGGCAACTACCGGAATTCCGGCAGCAAGGCCTGTAGCATTGGCCGCCTCTTCGGTTACAAATCCAATAATCTCATCCACCAGCTGTGGCTTTGGAAGCACATCATTCAAGTTCACGCCGATCACGTCGCCGATCTCATCGGACCAATCCATGGCATTGATATCCAGACACTGTGTCCGTGATGCCTGGTCGATATCCATCGTCATCTTTCCGGTCAATTTGTAATTGATAAAGGAACTTGCCTGCAGGAAGCATGCGGTTTTGGCAAATAGTTCCGGCTCATTTTTCTTAAACCACAGAATCTTATTTGGAAGGAACGCAACCGCCGGCTGTCCTCCCACGATTGACACAAAGCGGTTGAATCCCACTTGATCCACGATGTAATGCAGTTCGGCAGCCGATCGGTTATCCTGATACGTCAGGGCATTGCGAAGCGGATTGCCGTTCGCATCCACCGGAAGCATGGTTACGGTATGGGAGCTGACGGAGATTCCCCGTATTCGCTTGACCACTTCCTTGCCGGCCTTCTCTGTAAGCGTCCGGAAGATGTCCACGGTGTTGTCCCACCACTGCGTCGCGTCCTGTTCCTGCATATTCGGGCCTGGCACCAGAAACCGGCTGGGCTTGCTGGCCTCAGCCACCACGGTTCCATCCTCGCTGAGTATAATTGCCTTGATATTCGTTGTTCCGCAATCCATTCCTAATAAATAATTCTCTACTCTTCCCATCTTTATTTCCTCCATATTATCAAAATGTACCTAGCTGAACGTTCATAATCTTTATACTTAAGATAGCAAAATAGCGTACAATGCACAAAATCATATTTTCCTTTTTATTCAGGAAATTTCTAACTTCTTATTCAGATATTATTGCCGTTATAATACGGCAATATCGTGTTTGAAAGCATTTGGCCCGCTCTCTATACTTAAAGTGAAATAAATAGAAAGGAGCTGTTCTTAATTATGAAAATGAAAGCAGCATTAATGTACGGGCCAAACGACATCCGTATCGAAGAAACCGAAAAACCAAAGTGCCCACAAGATGGCCTTATTATTAAGATTATGTCCGTGGGCCTGTGCGGCTCTGACATCCGCAATCTGACAACCGATTCCAGAAAAGGGAATTATCCGTTTATCTACGGTCACGAGATTGTCGGATATGTAGACGAAATCGGCCCGGACCAGACGAAATACAAAGTCGGCGACAGGCTTTTCCTGTTCCCGGGAACCTATTGCATGGAGTGCGACGAATGCATCAGCGGCCACAGCGAGAACTGCTCCAATAAAGAAGTAAGTTCTCTTGCAGGAACCGGCGGTTTTGCCCAGTATGTAGCAGTAAAGGGAGAAAAAATCCGCCGGGGAGGCATCTATGAGATTCCTGAAGACGTCTCCTTTGACGCTGCCAGCCTGGGCGAGCCCCTTACCAGCGTATTCGCCTGTCTGGAAAATGTAAAAGTCGGCTACCCTGACACGCTTGTTATCATTGGAGCCGGCCCTATCGGATGCTTTATGGCGCAGCTTGCCAAATTCCGCGGAGCACAGAAGGTGATCATGCTTGACTTGAATGACAGCCGACTGGAAATGGCCAAAAAATTCGGCGTAGACATTACCGTCAACAGTTCCAAAAAAGATCCTATCGAAGCGGTCAATAAACTGACAGACGGAAAAGGCGCGGACAAAGTAATCTCCGCGACTCCGGTCAATGCCACCCAGACGCAGAGCATTCATATGGTAAAAAAGGGAGGTCTGGTCGTATTCTTTGGAGGCGTTCCCAAGGGCTCTATGACCGAACTGGACTGTAACCTGATCCATTATAACAACATTTGGATCAAAGGCCACTTCGGCGCGTCCTACAGCCAGTCTAAGAGGGCATTCCAACTGGCCATATCCCCTACATTCCCTACGGAGAAGTTCATTACCCATATTCTTCCTCTGGATAAGATCAACGAAGGCATCACGCTTACGCGGACCGGAGAGGCTATCAAGGTCGTGCTCCATCCGTGGGATGAATAAAAATCATAGTTCCCTCAAAAAAGGAAGATGGCGATCTGCCATCTTCCTTTTCTATGTCTATTTCTATTATTCTTGTGAATCCAGCGCCTGCGCATCCGTCGTCGGTGCCTTGATGCATGCCACAAGCCCGATGATCACCAATGCTGCCGCAGATATGATAAATCGCTTGGAAATGTCTCCGCCAGCCATATTTGCCAGAGGGTTTACCACATAGGCTGAGATAAAGTTGCCTACATTATAGGTCGCAGAAACGATCGCGATTGCAAGGGAAGCCTGCGCCGCAGGAACCATATTCGCTGCAAAAGTGACTGCTCCCGGATTGCGGATGGCAAATCCGAATCCCACTACCGCCGCTCCTATACAGATAACCGGAAGGCTTGTGGAAAAGCCTACCATGGCTGTTCCCGCTGCCATCATGAGGATTGCCGCTCCGATGGTAAATCGCTTGAATATCTTAACCGTATTGCCCAGTACCAGTCCTCCCAGGATGCCGATGACCTGCATGATAGACGCTACCGTTCCGGCAGTGCTCGCATCGCCGATTCCTTTCCGGTCAATATACATAGCAATGTTGGTATTGAAAGTTGCAACAAAAATACCGGTAATCAGGCATAGCGCTCCAAAGTATACCATGCTCCCTGAGATGCCGGATTTGGCCTTCTCTGTCTTGGGAAGCACTTCTCCTTTTGGTACCGTCAGCATGACGATCAGCGTAATCGGAACGCAGATCAGGAATACGAGATATCCCCGCTTCCATCCTGCCATAGCGGTAAACAATCCGGAACCTTTTGCGATTAGAGTGCCGCCAATACTTACGAAAATAGACTGGAAGCCCATAACCCTTGATTTTTCAATTCCTGTAAAATAATCGGATATCAACGATGAACTTACAACCACCACCAGGGAAAGACCTGCGCCGATCACGATGCTTGCCGCATACAGCATCCACAGCTGGGTGTTCAATACCTGCGGCATCAATCCTCCGATCAGCATCAGCACTGTACCGATGACCGCTATATCACGCTTGGTAATCCTGGACTCCATAAATGGCTCCAGAAACATCATAGGCAGCGTGGTCAGATTGATCAATGTAAGTACGATCTGGATTGCCGAATCACTTGCATCCGGAAAGAACTTTCCTACTTCCGCGAGAATCGGGGCCAGGGCGCTGTTGCACGCCATCGTAAGCGACATTACCAGCAGGCCCGCTGCTATCACTTTTTTGTTTTTTCCTTTTTCCATTTTCTCTTCTTCTCCTTTAGATTTTTATCTCTTCCATATATACTTTCTTTCTTCTCCCTTGAGATATGCCAGGACCTCCTGGGCCATCATCTCTCCTGACCAGTTGTCTACGTCTGTCGTAAGTCCGGCCATATGGGGAGTGCATACTACATTTCGCATAGATAGCAGTGGATGATTGGCCGGCACCGGCTCCTTCCAATACACGTCTATCGCCGCGCCGGCAATCTCTCCATTTTGCAGCGCCTCAACAAAGTCTTTCTGGTCAATGACTGCTGCCCTAGCCGTATTAATCAGGATGGCAGTAGGCTTCATCTTTGAAAACCAGTCTTTATTTACCATCCCTTTGGTAGCGTCCATAACCGGAAGATGGATGCTGACCATATCGCTTTTAGCGAGCATCGTATTAAGATCCACTGCTTTCGCGCCGTCCGCCTCGATTCTTTCTGCCGGCATATAAGGATCGTACGCGAGAATCTCCATTCCAAAGGCTTTTGCACGCACGGCCACTTCCCGTCCGATGGCGCCGTACCCTGCAATTCCAAGTTTCTTTCCATACAGTTCAAAGCCGATGCCGTAGTCGGTAAAAGGATGATGCTCATCCAGCGGCCCCCAGATTACATTCTTTACGTCTGGCACGTCATAAATATTTTCCATAGACTCGCCCAAATGCTCGCCTTTTTGCAGCCCGGTCGCGCTAAGCGTAAGTTTTCTGGCCACAGCCAGCATCAGTCCGATGTTAAACTCGGCCACAGCGACACGGTTCCTTCCCGGCGTATAGGACAATGGAATTCCTGCCGCCTTTAACGCCTCATTGTCTACCGTAACCGGCGTTCCTTTTGCCACGCCGATAAATTTCATTCCGGATCCTATCCACTCACTAAGCGTGTCAGCACCGGCATTCTCATCTCCCAGCACCACAATCTCATACCCTTTGCACTCCTCGCGGATGGATTCTTCTGTTACATTTCCTTTGCCGTGCTTCAATTCGCCGGCAACGGTAATATCGCAGAATTCTTCAATCTCCTGCCTTCTCTTCTCCGGCAATTGGGTGCACAATACCAATTTTTTCTTCATGTCGTCCTCCTTCTATCCTCATTTCTATACTAGCAGCGCGCTGTAATACGCTGTATTTATCGCATCGTAGATTTTTCCTATCTTCTTGCAGTCTCCGATAATATAGTACTCATCCACCAGATCTGCCAATTCATCCACTTTGTCATACGGGGAGGTAAAGCCAAGGGCGCACACCACTGTATCCGCCTCCACCAGCATCTCTTCTCCATTTCGCTCGCAGAGAACGCCTGATGGAACCACTTCTTTTACCTTCGTATCTACGTAGCATGTGGCAGCCTTTTCTACTTCCGGCATCAGCCCTCCCCGGTAGAAGGAATTGACTTCTTCCGCGATGGCGGGCTTCATCTCGATGATCGTGCATTCCTTTCCTTCGTGGTGGAATCCGATTGCCGCCTCTGCTCCTACCAGGCCGCCTCCCATGATGGCTACCTTTTTGCCCAGTTTCTCCGGGTATAGTTCTGCCTCAATGGCCATAACCACCTTGTCAGAATCCAGTCCCTTGATTGGCGGGCGCATTTCATTGGACCCGATTGCTACAAAAAGCACATCCGGCTCCGTCTCTTTTACGTAAGCGGGCGTAACATCCGTATTAAGCCTGACATCAACGCCTGCCCGGCTGACTCTCTTTTCCATCACTTCAATCAGCTTACGGATGTCTTCTTTAAAATATGCCGCTCCCGCGGGATGAAGGTTTCCGCCCAGCTTGTCAGACTTCTCTGCAAGAATGACCTCATGGCCTCTATTGGCTGCAGTGATTGCTGCCTGCATTCCCGCAGGGCCTCCCCCTGCGACCAGGACTTTCTTCTTCTGCCCAGGCGTCTTCTTTGGCAGTTTTGCTGCCAGCTGCTCTCCCATGGTAGGGTTTACAGCGCACTTAACCATCTCCAGCTGGCCCGTAGCGCCAAAGCACTCGTAACATCTCAGGCACGGGGTAATATCATCCGCGCAGCCATCGTATGCCTTCTTCGGCAGATATGGATCTGCAAGGCTTGCCCGCCCCAGTTCCACTACATCCGCCTGTCCGGACTTAATGATCTCTTCCATCTGGGCCGGATCATTCAAAGAGCCTACGCAGGCCACGGGCGTCTTCACATGCTTCTTAATCTCTGCGGCCAGATACACATTTACCCCTCTTTTATAGAAGGCGGATGGATGAGTGCGGCAGAACATATCCGGATCTTCGTGGTTTCCACAGGATACATTAATCAGATCCACTTTGTCGTCGATCATCCTGGCTACTTCGATGCACTCCTCAAGCCCGAGCCCTTTATCGGTCATGTCATCACCGGATATCCTGGCTTCGATCGGGAATCCAGGGCCTACTGCATCCCTTACAGCGTCCAGGGCCAGCAGGAAGAATCTTGCCCGGTTTTCAAGAGATCCGCCGAACTCATCTGTGCGTCGGTTCCACACCGGAGACAGGAACTGTGAAAACAGCCATCCATGCGCAGCATGAACCTGTACCATATCGAATCCGGTCTCCTTGCACAGCCTTGCGGCCTTTCCATAGGATTCGATAATCTCATAGATCAATTCTCTCGGCATCTCCTTTACCTCGCCTGCCGGCATGGACATCTCGCTTGGTCCATAGGCAACGCTGCAGGTATCTACGTCCCCTCCTACGCTGGAGAGTCCTCCGTACATGCCGCCATGGGAGAGCTGTATATTAGCAAAAGCCCCGGCATTATGGATCGCCCTCGCTGCTTCCGTCATTCCCTGGCGTACGCCGAATGCATCCAGCTGAAGCTGCTTATTATGGGACTTTCCCGTAGCAGAGTGCACAATCGCTTCTCCATATGTAACGACTCCCGCGCCGCCCATCGCCTTCTCTTCCAAGTATGCGATCATCTCCGGCGTAAAGTGCCCATTCAGATCAATCATGCTGGGACTGGTAGGCGCGCAGATAATTCTGTTCTTCATTCTGATATTCCCCACCCTTAATGGAGCAAACAGATGAGGATACTGCTTTCCCTTTCCACACATGCATTTTGTTTCCATCTCTTATCTCCTTCCCTGTAATCCCGGCGCCTCTATAATGCCTTGCGAAGGATTGCAAGAACATCTTCCTTGGTTACATTCTGTCTGGGGTTGAATCCCAGCACTGGTTCTTTCAGTACGTCGTTCGCAAGCATATCCAGGTCTTTTTCCTCAATTCCCTGCTGGGACAAGGTCTTGATGCCCAATTCCTTGGTCAGTTTCAGCAGTTCTGCGGACATCAGATACTTATCCTCTTCTACATTTCCTGTCACCGGCAGATGAATTGCCTGGGCAAGTTCCGCCATCTTCTCCGGGCAGCTGTCTGCATTGTACTCCATAACGTATGGAAGCACCGTGGCATTCGCCATGCCATGAGCAAGATGGAAATGCGCGCTCAGCGTATGCGCAATGCCGTGTACCAGTCCCAGATTGGCATTAGAGAACCCGAATCCGGCAATGATGCATCCCAGCATCATCTGCTCTCTTGCCTCCATATCCGCGCCGTTCTTTACTGCCCGCGGCAAATATTTATAGAAAATCTGCAGCCCTTTTAGAGAATGGTACTCTGTCAGAGGCGTTGCCCTATTGGAAATATAACTTTCTACCGCATGGGTAATGGCATCCATTCCGGTGGCCGCCGTCACAGAAGGAGGCATGGTCTTGGTAAATTCCGGATCAGCGATTACCTTGTCGGCCACGATCTTATTGTCTATGATCACGTATTTGCAGACTGCCTTGGTATCTGTAAGCGCTACTACATTCGTAATCTCGCTGGAGGTTCCTGCCGTTGTCGGTATCGCGATCAGAGGCAGCACCGGATTTTTTACCAGTCCGATTCCGCCATACTGTCCGATCGGCCCAGGGTTGGTCATCAATATATTTACCGCCTTTGTCAGGTCAATGCTGCTTCCTCCGCCCACTGCCACGAAGACGTCGATCTCTTCTTTCTGCGCCAGCAGCGCTGCCTCTTCCACGACTTCATTGGTGGGATTGGGGATTACGCCGTCAAACACGGTGACTTTTGCGCCGGCTTTTTCTACCTCCGCAAGTACTTTTTCTGCAATGCCTGCCATCTTAACGCCTGCATCGTAGACCACCATAACGCTCTTAGCCTCATATTCCTTTAACATATCCGGTAATTTCTTAACGGCATCTTTGCCAAACACTACATTACTGCTTACAAAAAATTCTCTGGCCATCTTCTCGAATTCCTCCTATTTAGACTGCCTGGTCGGCAGCAATCAATTCCTTCATCTTCTTTACCCCTGCTTCCGGCATTGGCTCAAAACTGCCAAGCACCTTCGCGTAGTAAGCCGTTGTCGCCATCTCTTCGGTATAAACAGTGGCTGCCATTGCCGCCTTCATGTCCTTGCCGCAGCAGAACATGCCATGGTTCTTGATCAATACGGATCTTCCAGCGCTTCCCAGCGCCTCCACTACCTTGTCTGCAACTTCATCGCTTCCTGGCATGGTGAATGGCACGATTCCCACCGGTACAAATTCGCACTGGGGAGGAGTGACCGGTACAAGCTGCGCGTCATCGCCCATTGCCATAATGGTTGCAAACATTCCATGGGTATGTACCGTTGCCTTGACATCCGGCCTCGCTCTCATAACCGCCGTATGCATTGGCACTTCTGAGGATGGCTTGTATGGCCCGTCCAGCCATTTCCCATTCAGGTCTACGATTGCGATATCCTCTGCCGTCATTCCTGTATATGATATTCCGCTTGGCGTGATCGCCACCACATCATCCTCATCGTCTCTCATAGCGATGTTTCCTGATGTCCCATGGATCAGCCCCTGATCTACCGCGTCTAATATAGCATCCAATACCTGTTTTCTGATTTTTTCATATTTCATAGTGATTACCTCCTTCAATTTCTAATGCAATTTTAATATAGTCATCTTTTCATATCAAACAGCATTTTTCCGTTTCAAAGCGGAAATAATCATCAGAAATATTCCTCTTTTTTCTTGACTTTTCTGGATCTGCTCTCTATTATTGAAAATAATTCATATATCATTTCCTAAATAAGGAGGAAAAATATGACACCTCTTACATTATCGCTTCGGCAGAGGAAGTTGGTTCATTATCTCCAGCTTCAGAGCGCCTATACTACCGGCCAGGAACTTGCCAGCCAGCTTCAGGTATCTGCCCGGACCATCCGCAATGACATTGCAGAAATCAACCAGATCCTTAATGGCACCGGAATCCGTATCGCTTCCAAGCGAAGCGAAGGTTACCTTCTTGTGTCCAGCAACCAGGACCAGTTAAAAGAATTAAGCCGGACCAGCAGTTCTTTTCTGTCAAGAGATGAGCGTGTAAGGCATATTGCCTTCCGGCTATGCCTTTCCGATGAGCCGGTGAATCTTTACGATCTGGAGGATGAGATGTTTATCAGCCGAACAACGCTGGAGCATGACCTTCATGCGCTCCGTGCCGACTATATCCTTCCGGCGCCACACGTTAAGTTCCACCGCCACAAGAACACCGTCTCTTTCGAGCCGGACGAGCGGAAGCGAAGGGCGATTCTGAACCGACTTTTTACCGAGAACTGGAATTATAACGCCAAAGGCAATGCCTATTATCAGTACCAGTATTTGGATGAGCGGGTGGTCAACCTTATTATGCAGGAGGTCAATTACTATATGACCCGGTACAATATCATGATGGAAGACATCAACATGGTCATTCTGGATCTTGCAATCGCCATCATGTATTACCGCGTAACCAGCGGGCGCGAGCTGACAGAGCCGCTGGAGGTACAATACCAGGATTCTACCGCCGTCCACGCTGTAGAAGATCTCCTGGATTCTCTGGAAGATAAGCTGTCCTGCCATTTTCCTTCCATTGAGCGCGAGGATATCTATCTGCATGTATCCTGCAGCCGGATGCTGGATGCAGGTAAATTGAATTTCGCCACGGTTGAGGCCTTTTTCGAAAAGGATATTATTGACCTGGCAGATACTTATATCCGAAGGATTGCGGACACTTACCGCCTGGACTTTTCAGACAACGAAGACTTCTATATAACCTTGCTGCAGTACCTGCGTTATCTGTCCCTGCCGGTCCATTATTTCAATTTGGTACAGACGCAGTCAGATATCGCGCGTTCCCGTCTGCTGATTGAATTCGAGATAGCATTTTCCATCCAGTCTCTTGCCTTGGATTTTTATGGCAATTATCTGGATGATACGGAACTGCTCTATCTTGCCTTCTGCATCTCCGGCGCGCTGGCTTATAAAAACCGGACGTCTCCCAGGCTTAAGACCGTCATCATGTGCCAATTGAATCTGTCCTCCTCCTGGGATTTAAAACATAGGATTCTGAGCAAGTTCAAGGATTACATTGATCTGAGCGCCCTTCTGCCTGTATATGTAAAAGATAACTATGACTTCACAAAGGTCGATCTTATCATTACCACGGCCAACAAGGAGATCACCCGCGAGCCCAACTGCAAGACCCTGCTGATTACGCCTTTCCTGACTCAGGCAGATCAGGAAAAACTGGAAAACCACATTGTAAAGACACAGATCAACCGTCTCTACAATACCTCTCTGCCTTCTATCCAGGAGTTGTTTCAAGAGGCTTTCTGGCATGAAAAGGTGGTCGCTGATGATCGTTTCTCCGTGATAGAAATGCTGGCGAAGGACTTCATCAGCCGGGGCTATGTTTCCGGAAACTATCTGGCCGACATCCTCCGGCGGGAATCCATCCTGACTTTTGCCTTCCAGCCCAGCATCGTGCTGATGTATTCGCTAGAGCCAAGTACAAAGACTTGCCTGTCCATCGCTACGCTTGATCATCGTATCAAATGGAATTCCTACAAGATTCGTACCGTGATCATGGCCGCTATCCGTCCGGAAGACATCACCATAGTCTTTCGGCTGATCAATGAACTGTACTACGAAGGTTTCAGCCCGGATGAGACGCGGTTCTTAAAAACCAGGGAAGAACTTATCGATTTCTTCCAGAGATTCGCATAAAAAAACAGAGCATGGCCAGATCGCTCATGCTCTTATTCATACAGATTATTTTGCCATTAATTCCGGATGCTTCAGTTTATCCCACTTGCCTTCTTCCGTCTTTGCGACGATCAGGATATTGATCAGGAAGAGGCAGAGATATACGATATAAGCGCCCGTAAGGCTTCCCGTCACCTTCATCACTACCGCGTTTACGACGAAATTCAGGCATCCGATACAGTAATTGATGGGAAAGATGACTCCATTTACCTTTGGATAATCCAGTACTCCAAAGATCGATGCCGGGAAGGACAGAGACATATTCGTACTTCCTCCCAGGGAAAATCCCACGATAAATATGGAGATGTATACAAAAGGCAGCCAGTAAGATGCCAGGAGATTAAAGAGTATCCCCAGCGCGAAGATGCCGCAGTATATCATGCAGGCTTTCTTTGTCCCAAGCTTCGTGTCAATGTAGCCGATCGCGTAGCTTCCTACGATTCCTACCAGTCCTGCCACCGTCATCGCAGATATGGCCACCCCGTTGGATAGTCCAAGCGCGGTATTTCGAGGCACGAATTGGGTAATGATCCCCAGAAGGCCCAGGGTAATGAATCCCGGAACTACTGCCGCCAGCCATACTTCCTTGCATCTGAGCATCATCGGTATCGTCCAGTCGCTGACATAATCCTCATGATCCGTCAGATTCTTATATTCCGCTTCGTAGACTTCTTTGGTCACGTTATCCGGATACATGCCTGCTTCAATCGGATCATCTCTTAACGTCGCATAGGCAAATATTCCCAGTGCGATGGCCGCTACGGCAAACACGGAAAGGCTTGTCTTATATTCTGCCATCGTCAGCAATACTGTCATGATCGGCGCCAGCACCGCTGTGCCGATATTCGCGCCTATGGTACTGATTCCATTGACGACTCCCCGTTTCTTGGGGAACCAGTCGGACTGCATCGGTCCGGTGCAAAGATAAAAGCACCCCTGTCCGCAGCTTACCATGATGCATTGTGATAACCCATACATTACAATATTCGTTGCCCTCAAAAACAGGAAGTAAAATGTGAGCCCAAATATAATGAACAATGCGGCGCTTACCTTTCTGCCGCCAAAACGGTCTCGGAATTTGGCAATTACGAGCATCATCGCAACGCCTACGAAGCCCGCTACGGTTCCCATGCTCAGGCATAGTTCATAATCAAGCCCCGCCCCTTCGGCAATGGCCGGCAATGCAATGTTCAGTCCATCGTTGACTCCCGCGTTGGTTACCAGCATCGCGAGAATTGCAAAAAACATCAGATTCCAACCTTTGCCCAGGTGGAAGCTTTCTCTAATCGTTAACTTCTTATCCATACTTCTTTTCTCCCAACTTCTACTTATTATTAAGCATAATCAAATTGTTGGTTATAATGATGCACCATTTTTAAACTGCCAACTTTTATAATAATAATGTACAACTGAGACGTATTTTCCTTCAACTATACTTTTTCCGTTTCGTTCAGGAAAAAAGAAGTTAACTCTCTTTGCCTTCCTATATCTCCCGGGTATATTTCCCCAGCCACTCCTTATCCTTGCTGTTCAGGTAAGGAGATACCTTTTTATATACTGCCTTATGATACTTGTTCAGCATCTTTCTCTCTTCTCTGGACATCAGGTCCGGGTTGATCGCGTCCAGATCTATCGGTACATAGGTAAGCGGTTCAAAATACATGAACTGTCCATATTTATTCTCCTCCCCCTCGCGTACCAGAAGTTCATTTTCAAGCCGGATACCATGCGACCCTTCAATATAGATGCCCGGCTCATCCGTTATGATCATGCCTTCCTCAAAGGGCTGCGTCTCGCCGGCCCGATACTGCCAGCGAAAGCCTGCCGGTCCTTCATGAATATTCAGAAGATATCCAACGCCATGTCCGGTTCCGTGATTGTAATCAAGCCCCCTGTCCCAGAATGGCTTGCGTGCGATCACGTCTAAGTTCATGCCGCTGCATCCCTTCCGGAATCTTACATTTGCCAGCTGTAGATTGCTGATCGCGACTATGGTAAAATGATCCTTCATAATCTGCGGGATCTTGCCAAGGGCATACGTCCTGGTAATGTCCGTAGAGCCTTCATAGAATCCTGCTCCCGTATCCGTCAGGAACAGATAGCCTTTCTTAAGTTCTACATCCGTATCCGGCGATGATGAATAATGTACGATTGCCGCATGCTCTCCAAAGGAACAGATGGGCTCGAAACTTGGCTGGATAAAATTCCCCATCTCTTTGCGGAACTCATCCAATTTTTCCGAGGCGCTCATTTCGGTAATCCTGCTCTTACCCACATTCTCTTTCAGCCATTTCATGAACCGGACATGAGCCACACTGTCCTTGATCTGTGCATGGCGAATATTTTCGATCTCCACCGGATTCTTGACCGCCTTGAACAAGATCTCCGGATTCCTTTCCTCAATCCTCACCACATCCTTAGGGATGCTCCGATACAGCGCATAGTTTAGCCTGTCCGGATCAATCATCAGCCGGTCTTCCGATGACAGGCCGCAGACGTCCATGTATATGGCATTGTAGGAATGCAGGAAGACACCATCCTTAGCCAGCCGGTCCTTAATTTCCTCATCTATTTTCTTCTCATCAATATACAGATACATATAATCCATGCTGATAATGGCATAGGACAGAGCCAGGGGAAAGAATTCGATATCATTCCCCCTTATATTAAGCGTCCAGCAGATATCGTCCAGGGTTGTCAGCAGATGCATCGTGGCTCCTTGCTCCTCCATCACCGATCGGATGCGCTTAAGTTTGCTGGCCGTAGATTCCCCCGCATATTTTTCCTCCAGTATGAATACCGGCTCTTCTGAAATCCCCGGCCTGTCCTTCCATATCTTGTCAATCAAATCATATCGGAAGACCACTCTGCCCTTCTTTCTTCTGGCGATTGCTTCATATCGGCATCCTTCCCCCATCGATACCGTCCGCCCGTCAAATCCAATCGCTCCTCCCTCCGGAAGCGCTTCCTCCAGGTATTCTTCTATCGTCGGCGTATCCGGATGTCCCATCTTCATCAGTTCCACATGGCTGTCTGCAAGTTCCCCGGCTGCCTGGATAAAGTACCGCCCATCCGTCCAAAGCCTCGCCTCACGCCTGGTGATAACCGCAGTACCGGCAGAACCCGTAAAGCCCGTAATAAACTTTCTCGCTTTAAAGTATTCTCCTACATACTCGCTTTGATGGAAGTCAGAAGTCGGAACTACATATATGTCAATATCTTTTTCTTCCATGTGGCGCCGCAATTCCAAAATTCTCTCATCTACATTCATATTCGTCCATCCCTTGTTTAATAAGTCACTGCTATTATACGGTATCTAGTATAAACTTTCAACTATCTTATTATACTGTTGCGCTTATTTCTCTTCATCACGACTCTGTATTCTATATAAGTCAGTAGAAATGACGCTGCAGTTGATCGGAGACAAATGGAAGGTCCTGATCATCCAGGACCTGATGTCCGGAACCAAGAGATTCAATGAGTTAATGCGCTCCGTATGCTGCATCACGCAGAAAGTGCTGACCAGCCACTTAAGAGCCATGGAGCGGGATGGACTGGTTACTGGATTCCATGTGTGCCTGGGGAACAGATTATAAGAATACGCTGGAATAAAATAGTTTCAAAACATGTAGCTAGCACAAAAAAACCGCCGTCCCCGGAGTACTAAAATGCTCCAAAAACAGCGATTTTCAAATGCGCGATCAGGGGCTCGAACCCTGGACACCCTGATTAAGAGTCAGGTGCTCTGCCAACTGAGCTAATCGCGCTGGCTTGTTTTGCGTTGTTACTTTTTCTGTAACGCAAGATGTATTATATAATATACTTTTCTAAAATGCAAGTGTTTTTTTATATTTTTTTCATATTTTCTTTACTTCCTTCATATATTAGTGGGGGAGGTATTTATATGAATCACTTGTGGAAGTATATTGAAAAGAAAGACATGCCTTATATCATTGCGGTAGCCGTTCTGGGCGCGCTGAATCATTTCCTATATGAGTTGTCCGGCGGCGCGGCTATCTTTGCCTTGTTCTGCCCAGTTAACGAATCCACTTGGGAGCACCTGAAACTACTTTTCTTTCCCTTTCTCTTTGCGAGCATCTGGCAATATATAAATTCCAGCCCCAGATCTGGGATTATCAGCTTCTTTTATCACCGGCTCCTTGCCGTATTGTGCGGCATGGCTTCTGTTATTACGCTTTTCTATACTTATACCGGAGTAGTTGGGCGCCATTTTCTGATTATGGATATCCTGATCTTCTTATTTGGCATACTGTTCTCCTTTTATGTGGCATCTACATGTTCCAAGAAAAGACCTCGCAGGCCCTCCCAGACTATCGTATTCTCATCTTGGATCATCCTTTCCCTTTGCTTTTTCGCCTTTACCTGCTTTCCACCGAACATTCCTCTTTTCTTTCCCCCGCAATAAAATAATGGATCTATGTCAAAAGGCTGTCATACATCTTAATGCATTTTCCCTTTAATTATAGTATAATCATCTTATCACATTACAGGAAAGGAGCTTCAAAATTATGGCAAATGAACCCATTAACTGCAAGATTGAACATCATGCCATTCTATTTGCATATCTGGCCAAGCGCGCCATAGAAATCTGTGGAGAAGAAGGAAAAGAAGCCATACTTGCCGGCATGACTACATATGGAAATGAAAGAGGCCAGCGAATGGCAGCCAATGCGCTGGCCCATGGCGACGAACTTAGCACGATGACAAACCAGGCATATGGGGAATGGAAGCCGGATTACGATGGACAGATGGAATTCGGCCAGTTGCGTACAGAACCTACCTTGCAGACCTACATTTCCAAATGCGCCTGGTGCGACGCATGGAAAAAACACGGTCTAACAGAATTTGGTAAATTATATTGTGTCAATGTTGACAATGCAGTTTACCAAGGGTTTCGTTCAGACTTTGTATGCACTCCAACCACCACTGCCATGAGCTGGGGCGGGGAACGCTGCGAATTCGACTGGGGCCATCCGCTTTCTCCCGGGGAAGTATCTGCCCTGGCGGAAAAGAAAAAAGAACTGGGAACTTCCTGTATGAAAGATTTCAACTTCCATACAGCACATCTTAAATCCACCATCTGCCAGGTTTTGGTTCAGAGGTTGGGCGAAGATGGAGAAAAAGCGGGGGAACTTGCTCTAAAAGACTATACAGATACATTCGGCCAGGAATATCTGGATGTTCTGGAAGGCATCTTCCCGGAAACCGAATGATCAACCAAGGAGGCATACCATGAACACCTTAGAGAATAAGGGAAATATAATTGCAGCCTGGCTAAAGTCCCACGAGGCGGAACTTATCCAGACTGCCGATTATATCTTCCGCCACCCGGAGCTGGCTTACCAGGAGACGCTGTCTTCCAAATGCCTCGCTGATCTGTTAGAAAAGAACGGATTTAGGATTTCCTGCAAAACAGCCGGAATCAACACAGCCTTTACCGCAGAATGGGGAAGCGGAAAGCCCGTCATCGGCTTCCTGGCGGAATATGACGCTCTGGCAGAATTAGGCCATGCCTGCGGGCATAATCTTCTTGGAACCGGAGCCGCCGCGGCTGCATGCGCATTAAAGGCAGATATGCAGGCCAGCCATACAGCCGGGACTATCCGCGTATATGGATGTCCTGCGGAAGAGATTATGTCCGGAAAGATTATCATGAACAGCCAGGGCACATTCGATGACCTGGACGTTGCTGTCACCTGGCATCCTTTTGACAGCAACCGGGTTAGTAACGACATCTGGCAGTCCCAGGACATCAAGAACTATATCTTCCATGGAGTCAGCGCTCACGCTTCCAAATCCCCTGAAAATGGCAGAAGCGCCTTGGATGCGGCTGAACTTATGAATATTGGCGTCAACTATCTGCGGGAACACGTTGCAGATGATGTTCGCATGCACTATGCCTATATCGATAACGGCCTGCCCGCCAACGTGGTGCCGGATTTTGCAAAGACCAACTACTTTATCCGCTCCAGCAAGCGGGCACGCACGGAAGATGCCAGCAGACGCGTGGATGACTGTGCTCGGGGCGCCGCTATGATGACCGGCACCAGTGTGGAGATCGAGCTGGTTGGCAGCTGTAAGGAAATGAAAGTAAACCGGGTTCTTGCTGAACTTTACTATGATGCCATGACGAGAATCCCCACTCCGAAGTATACGCAGGAAGAACTGGATTTTGCGGCAGACATTACCCGGGAAGCCGGTCTCACCAGCCACGGCTTCTACTTCGCAGGGCTAGAGCCATTAGAAGACAAGCCAGTACCAATCTCTATTGGAACCGATGCTTCCGAAGTCAGCCACACGGTACCGCTGATCACCATCAGCGCCGCCACCATGTGCAAAGGCACGCCCCTTCACCACTGGGCTGCCGCCAAACAGGCCGGCATGAGCATCGGCCAAAAAGGAATGATTTATGCTGCCAGATGCATGGCAGAAGGCACAAAATTATTGCTTGAGAAACCAGAATACTTACACAAGGTGTGGGAATGTCATAAAATTGACACGTAACAATATTCACTTTTACACGTAACATTTTTCAATTTTGCTGCGTGCACTTTTCATTTTTACACGTAGCATTTTTCAATTTTGCTACGTGTCCCGTTAACCATTTAACAAAAGGAGGAAGAAAATGATCACCAAAAAAATCGGAATTATCGGATGTGGCAATATGGGAGGCGCCATTCTCTATGGAGCGCTGGAAAGCGGGGTTCTTCCAAAGGAAAGCGTCTATGTCTATGACATTAACCCTGCCATGATGGAAAAGGCCAAGGGATGGGGCGTAAACCTGGCAAAGGATGATGAGGAAGTATGCAGCAGCGCTGACATTGTGCTTCTGGCAGTAAAGCCGCAGAATGCCGCAGAGGCACTGGCGCAGTGCAAGAAGGCATTGGAGGGCAAGGCCATGATGTCTATCGTTGCTGGAGTTACTGTTGAACGTCTGCAGGACATGATCGACGGTGCTGCCAGAATCCTGCGTATCATGCCTAATACCCCTGCAATGGTATTCGAAGGAGCCTTTGCCCTCTGCTCTGACAATGATTTCAACGCAGACGAACTGGAGGCTGCAAAGGCAATCTATGAGTCCATTGGCATCGTAGAACTTGTGCCGGAACACTTAATCGATGCCGTATGCGGACTTAGCGGCGGAGGACCTGCCTATGCAGCCATGTTCATCGAGGCTATGGCTGACGGCGGCGTAAAGCAGGGGCTCCCCAGGGCTACAGCTTACCGCCTGGCGGCCCAGACCTGCCTTGGAACCGCCAAGATGATTCTGGAAAAAGGCATCCATCCAGGCGAACTGAAGGATATGGTTACTTCTCCTGGCGGCACGACGATCGAAGGCTGCGAAGCCTTGGAAAAGGGCGGTATGAGGGCAGCCGTTATCGAATGCATCAACGCTGGAGCCGAGAAGTCAAGGAAACTGTAGACTAAGAAACTTATGAGTGTACATATATAATTCAGGTCTCATTCTGCCAGTTAGATATCATAAGAAAAACATCATAAGAGAAATATCATAAAAGGAAGCGTTCCCCGGGCGGCGCCGAACCGCCCGCCCACAAACGCTTCCTTTTTGTTTACAGTCTAACTAATACTCATCATCCACCCGCAGCCGTCCTGCAATGATGTGAAATATCACCGCCACGCCAATCAGGCATGCGGCCGCTGCCTTTCCCGACGTGGTTGCCACAGTTGCCAGGATCCTTCCCAGAAATGGAACGGATAACGCTACCTTGCCCAGTAGTTCGTCATAATCGACAGGCATAGGATCCTTCTTTTCATTGGCATCGCCTTTTGTGATAAATTTACCGGATACAGTCTGGTTTTTCACCACCCGGTGGGTGACGATCGCACCGCTATCCGTGCCCCTGTAAAATGCAATGACATCCTCCTTCTTTACCTCTTTTGGAGGAATCTCTTTCGTATAGATCAGGCTTCCTGTGGGGATCGCCGGCTCCATGCTTCCACTGATGACCGTATATATATCATAGCCAAACAGCCTGGGGACTGTAATCGGGATGCATAGTACGATAACCAGGATCAAAAGTACCGTTCCTCCGATACTGAATATCTTCGCCAGAGTGTTTCTATGTTTTCCTGACGCTGCGCGTCTCTTTTTTCGTTTTCCCATTTCCCTTATGAATCTGCCTTATGCTTTTTCTTGAAATATACGTAGGTCCCTATCAAGGCTCCCAGAGCGATCACTGCAACCATGATTCCCAGAACGATCGGTACTGGGCTGGGATTCCTTACAGTATCAGAATCCGAAGCATCAATATTGGCCTTCGGCGTATCTTCGTCATCCAGATCAACCGTCCCCTGCGGTACCTCTTCATCCGTATTCTCTGCCGTCGGCGTTTCAACCGTGCCCGCAGCAGCCGCTGCACCGACCCCTGCCGTCCCTGCGCCGCCTGCCGTTGTACCAGGCGTAGCCGGCGTTCCAGGCGTTCCAGGCGCGCCCGCATCCGTACCGCCTTCCGTTCCTTCGCCGCCTGCAGCAGGCTGTTGAACGATTGACTGCGTGTACGTAAATGTAAATACATTGTCCGCCTCATTTTTGCCAAGCGTCTTTGTCAGGTTATACGCATCAGGGCGATATCCTTCAATATATTGATAGGCTATCACCGGCTTGTCGCCCACGGCCCCGTAATAGGTACGGCTGGGGGCAAGTTCATTCCCGCCGCCGTCCTGATAATTGACCGTATAAGATACCATATCGCCTTGGATGCCATAAGCAACCACATATTCTGCATCCTTCGTCACCGTAAATGCAGAGTCCGCAACCGTATTGTTGTCGCGGCCGCTTTCACGGACGCCCTTTATATAGTACTTATCGCCGTTTTTCAGATCAACCATTCCAGCAGTTGCATCCAGCACCACCACATCTCCGGCTCTCAGTCCGGTAATCCTGATGGCATCCCCGCCTGATATCTGGGCTGAGCCGCCGATTACGTGTACGCCGCCGGTTCCATTAAAGGTTCCCTGGTTCCCTGCGGATAGCGTTACCGTATAGGTATATTCCTTCTCATTTCCTCCTTCCGCCGCAAATGCAGTCTGAACGGTCATACACAGCAAAAGTGCCATTATCAGAAGGCCTTTTCGTAATCTCCCGCAAGATCTCATACTTACTCTCATACTTATTCGGCCTCCTTTCCATTCCCATATCCGCCATGTGCTTCTGATGTCTGCTCATCCTTCTGGTCTCTCATTCGCTTGAGTACAAGAAGCAGAATCATCAGTCCCAGCGCAAGCGCTGCCAGAGATATGTAAAGCATTACGCTAGACTCATCGCCAGTCTTCACGGTCTTCGCCTTCTTGCCCGGAGTACCCATCGCAGGCGGCGCGCCTGCCGCTTTCTCAGCGGCGAATTTCATCTGCAATTTTGCCAATGTATTCTGGTAATCATTTCCGTGCGTCTCTCCCTCCAGAGATACTTTCAGGACAATCTTTGCTGATTTCCCACCTGATATCCGCTCCAGATAGAAGAACTCCTCCAATGAACTCGTTGCCTGATGAAGGCCTTTCCCGCCTTTGCTGTCGCCCTCGCCTCCGATGGAATCGCTGCTGTAAAGTAATGTAGATTCACCTCTCGGATTTACATAGTTAAGGATGTAGGAGTAAGCTCCGCCATTCGCGCTATTGTCGCTGTCTTCCAGGCTTTGCAGCACCTCGTTGGCCATGTACCAGTCTGTATCCGCGTTATAAGTATTCTCCAAAGTCAGAGTAATCTCTATGGAATCTCCTGGCTGCAGTTTATATACCGCCTCATCAATATCAGAACTTTTGAACGTGCTGTCCATCTTGTCTCCGTCAAAACTTACTTTCCATCCATCCTTGCCTTTAAAATTCTCTGCGGATACGCTCATAGGGATGGCAGCAAGCATGACCAGCATCAGAACAAAACGAATGATTTTCTTTCTCATGTCTCTCTCCTCCCTACTGCAGGCTTATAGTCCCGTCAGAAGCCACATTTACGTCAATGCCCCATGCGCTTTTGATAGCATCCTTCGCATTATGCGTCTGAACCGCGTCCACTTCTGCTTCCAGATTGAAATTCACGCCGTCATAGTTAAATGTAGTGGTAATCACCGTGTGACCGTCTTCAATCCGGGTTTCCTCGGTTACTTTATTTGCCACTGCATCGTCAATCCGGATGCTGTCTGCAAATATGGGCGCCATCTCTCCACTCTTTAACACCCTTGGATAATAAAGCATGATGCGTTCTTCCGTGGAATTGTTCTCATCTTTTATCCATCCGTTTCCCGTCAGCCCAAGATCAATTAATTTCGGCGACAGGGATGTTACCTTGTTTCCATCTTTATCCGTCCAACTCTTCACGATGCTTACCCGAACATACTCATCGATTGCACCGCTGTTCTTTACAGTTAGTTTCTCTTCATACTTCTTCCCAAGGGCAACCTTTTCATCTTTCCCAAGCATATCCTTAAGAAGTTCTCCTTGACTTTCCTTCCACGCATCCCCGCTTCCGGCATAATCCCTGGAACTAATGTTCTTGCCGTTCTCCACCAGCGTTACGCCGATGTGGGATACTTCCAGCTGGGCCGTATAATTTTCGCTGAAATAGGTAAGCGCTGCCCTTGTGCTCCCCAGCGCGCTGGCTGCCAGCAGTATGATTGCCAGCGCCAATAACGCCATCGTCGTCTTATGGTTACTGCGGGAGGTCCTCTTCTTATTGTTCATTCATTATTCCCCCTCTCCGCCAATATCCGTTGTCGTATCGATAATCTTGCTCCAGTCTGCATAAGGGGTGCCATCTTCTTTATAAAGCACCTGCGTGCACTCCTGGATTACTACGACGTTAAAACTATCCTTCAGGTCTTCCGGTATTGTAATCTCTGCCAGAAGTTCCTTTGTCATCTCTCCTGCCGGAAGAACGTCGTTATAGTACCAATAGCCGTCGCCGTCTCTTTCTTCCCATGCTCCGGCCTCTCCGGAGAACTGAACCGTAAACTGGCTACCGCAGAATACCTTTACACGCACAAAGCATTCATTTTCTCCCGTATTCTGTATCTGAATATGCTTGGTCCAGTTGTCAAATTCCTCCACAATCTCCGTCTTCGACCCGATGGATATGGGATGGGATCCGCTAGCCGTCGCATAAGTTGTAAAATATGCGATGGCACTGTGTATCGTCATGCTTCCGGCCAAAGCAACTGCTACGACGGTCAGCCAGACGGTTTTCTTTTTTAAGAATCTTCTCATTGCTTCCAGCCTCCCTTACTTCTGCGACCAATTCCAGTCATCGCCTTCTTCCTGTGGCGGTTCAAAATGATTCACCACTCCTGTGCCTGGAATCAGCCTATCGTCATATTTATTATTAAATGATACGGTTGCTGCCACTGCCTGACCTGCATCCACCAACTGCTGGGCTACGATAGTCGCTTTCTGGACTACCTCCCCTTCCGGCGTATAGCTCGCCCCGCTGTATACCTCTGTAACCGTAACTTGTGCGCCTACCGGAATCCGGTCAACAACTACGGATTGTGTTCCCGCCCCATTGAACCGGATACGTTCCACCGTGCTTCGCACCGCCTCTCCATTCTTGTCTGCCTCCACCTGGAACACAAAATCAACGCTACCCAGAGACTCATTATAACTGCTTAAGGTCTTTTCAATGATCAGGCTTCCATACTGCTCTTCACGCTCTGCTTTCAGCCCGATAACCGGGTCATAGAGCCATTCGTCAGTGCCTCCTTGGGCATACAAGTTGCCGGGCAGCGCCGTCAGATACGGCGTAAATGTATACTTATAAGAATAGTCCTGGTTAAACGTTTCCCCGGGCACCACCAGATACATTCCAGTTGCAAGATTTCCGGCGCTCCCTGTCCCGCCAGCAACGAATATCTCTTCCGTCTTTTGCGTTTCATCGGTAATCTTCCCATATGCCGCCTCTGCCATGTCAAGCCACTTTTGCGCAGTCGTGGAAGCGCTGATGCCATCAAGCCCCAGGCCCTGGAATCCTTCCAGTTCCGTATATCTTCCGGATGCATCCACATCAGCCACCTTATAGAGCGCTACCGGAATCGTCATCTGCCCAAGGTCTTCTTTGAAATCCCCTGTGGTAGACTCTGTATCCACCTTTACTGTCAGGCTGCACAGTCTGCCCGTATCAATCCTGTCCGCTGCCTGTGTATTCACCAAGGTCAATACCGGAAGGGCCAATGCACAGATGAGCGCGACTGCGCTTCCCTTTTTCATAATCTTTCCTAGTTTCACTTCTTACCCTCCTCCGAATCTTTTCTAGCCTGCTTTCTATGAGGCTTGAACAGATGTTTCATTAGTATGATCATGATCGCAGTCACTGCCAAGCCAAGTAACAAGAATAACATATAGTAATTCTGAATCGCCTGCACCATGGAGTCTGTCAGGCTGCTTTCCAGTTCTTCCCCATCGTAAGGAATCCTGTGGCCTCTCACTAGAAGCCGGTGCGTGTTCACGCCGTACGGCGTGCAGGTAAATAAAGTTACATAATCCTGGCCCTCTTCAATCTGAAGGGCTTGCTCCAGCGCCTCGTGGTCATCCTTATCAACCATTGAAAGAATCTGGTCTACTTCATATGCAAAATTCTTATCCAGAATATGAAGATAGAATCTGTCTCCCTTCTTCATCTGGTCGATATCTGTAAATAGTTTTGCCGATGGAAGCCCTCTGTGAGCAGAGAGGACGCTATGCGTACTCTTGCCGCCCATCGGAAGTTTTGTTCCGTTCAGGTGTCCGACGCCTGTCTGTAATACCTCGTCGGAGGTTCCATGGTAAATAGAAAGCTCTACATTAATCTTGGGAATCGTCAGATATCCCATAATTCCATTACCGCCTACATTCAAAACTTTCCAGTATTCTGTGTCTTTGATGTCATTCAGATCGGACTGCGTGCTGAAGACATCGCCAAAGATATTATTAAGGTCGAACGAATTGTTAAAATTCTCGGCGGCCTTCCACGCCTTATCAAAATCTTCCGGCGTCATATTGCTGACCGCTTTATCATAGTTTGAGATCAGCTGTTGCTGCCTGTAAGTATTCCATTGATTGGAGACAGTCGGATATATGAGAACTGCGAATCCGATTAGGAACAATAATCCAAATATAAATGTCGTTATCTTACGCTTCATGCTTCTTTTTACGCTCCCTCACATACATTCCTCCTATCAATGCTGCCGTAAGCAGCAATCCTATAACTACCCAGAGAATGTAATTCGTTTCCAGGCTGATAGAAGAATCTTTCTCACTACTATAAGCCTCTTTATACGGGACCCTGTGACCTCTTACCAAAAGCCTCTCTGAGTTGACTCCATACGGCGTGCAGGTCAAAAGCGTCATCAGGTCCTTGCCTTTTTCTACATTCAGATCCGACGTATCCTCCGGCTTCACGATACTGATCCTGTCAACTTCATAACAGAGGATGTCATCCAGAACATAGATCATAAAGTGATCGCCCTTCTTCATCTTATCCAGATCTGTAAATAGTATTGCGCTGGGAAGGCCTCTATGTGCGGAGATCACGCTGTGGGTGCTCTTCCCTCCTACCGGAAGAGAACTTCCTTCCAGATGCCCCGCCGCATTCTTAAGCACCTCCTCGGTAGTATAATGGTAGATTGGCAGTTCCACATCAATCTTTGGAATCTCCACCATCCCCATTATGCCATCGCCTGTAATATTCAGACACGACTCATAGAATCTATCCTTTTCTTCCTTTGCGTCAGCAATGGCAAAAGAATCGGGCAGAATCATTGGAACCAGCGCGCTGTTATAATCCCGCGCGTTCTTCCACTCTTTTTCATAATCAATCTTTCCGGCTTTCTTAAGTTCTTCCACCTTGGCGTCATAATTGCTGATAAGTTTTGACTGCCTGTATGTATTCCATTTGTTCGCTATAGTTGGATACAGCAGCAAGGACAGCCCTATGATAAAAACAGCCACGATTATAATGTTAGAATATTTCTTCTTCATATGAGTTCTCCTTGATGCTGTATATATAAAATGCAGGGCGGACGCTTCTCCGCCCTGCAGCCAAATAAACTATTTGTTTTCTTTGCGGCGTGATGCAAAGAACAGTGCTGCTGCGATAATCATGATCAGGCAGCCGCCAATTGTGAAGATTGTCGTACCGATACCACCAGTTCCCGGCAAGGCGTTAAGTTTCGTATCCGCCATGGAAGCTGTTGCCTCTACAATTGCTGTAGCCGGTTTTCCATCTTTTAACTCTAATTTAGCATCAGAATCCGTCGTATTTACACTGTATCCATCCGGAGCCTTTGTCTCTTTGAAGTAGTAGGTTCCTAAATCCAGGCCCTGAACTTTAACGGTTCCATCCTCGCCTGTAACAATGACCATTGCTGCATCTTCCGTTCCCCAGCCTGACAGTTTGTTATCCTTGTCAAACTGCGCGAATAAAATTTCTTCTTTCCCCGCATCATTCTTTACTTTCTTATATACTTTGAACTGTGCATCTTTAAGTTTTTTCCCACCGTCTCCGGTCTTGGTTAATATAATCTGGCCTGTATAAACATCCTCATGATCGGATCCATACTTATCGTTCGGATTATTTTTGTCATTACCTACTTGAATATCGTTTCCAACTTTCGTATCTGTCACTGTAACATCATAAGAGATTACGATGCTCTGATTTGCATAGTCATTATTCTGAACTAAATCTGATAAATCTAATACAAATGAAGACGTGTCATCAGCATTTTCTGTTACATCGGCAGAGTAAGATACCGGCTCTCTTGTTCCAACCTTTACATCCACTGGTAATTTTCCATTAACTACATTATAAGTCGCGCCGCTCAATGTATCCGCGAATACATAGGTCTTGTTCGTATCTGTCTCAGGAATATAAGGTATCGTTGATTTTGCAGTATATGTAACAGTCTTATTGATCTCTGTCACTTTCTCTATATCTTCTGCAGTCTTATCAACCTTATTTGGCGCTTTTTTGGCATTGATCTGTGTTGTATCTTCCTTGCCAAATCCTACATAAACTGCCATTGGACTATATACGTAACCTTCTTCTGTTGCCCTGATCGCATAAACGCCGGCGGAAGTAACTGCACTGCCATTTACGAAAGGCGTAAACATATCGTTGCTAAGCCCTTTTAATGCTGCCGCAATCTTATCTGCGTCCGCAGAGATTATGTTATCCTTGATGGAATCATCAATTACAGCGTCTGCGTCAACATACTTTATCAGACCGGCAATAATTCTCTGATCATCATCTCCATTTTCCGCGCCGCCAAATGCAGTTCTATATGCCGCTGCCGCGCCATCCGTAAATTTCCATCCTGTTACCGCCGTATTGTCCGTCTCAATTACCTGCGCAATCGTTAACGTAGCATTGTCTGCGTTTTGAACAGTAACCTTACTGTTCGCATTGCCCGGTGCCGCGAAGGTAGTGATCCCCATTCCCAGCACCATAGCGAATATTAAAAACATTGCTAGAGCCTTTTTGATCTTACTCATAATCTTTTCTCCCTTTCTCCATTGGATTTTTAATTTCGAAGCACAGCCTCGTTTTTCTTGTTTTTATATAGAGCCAGCATGCCTGCTAATATCATCAGCAGCGTGCCGCCAGCAGTATACCAGAATATTCCCGGGCCGCCGGCCTTCGGAAGGGCGTATACCGGATCATTCTCAAACTGGAAGAATATGGTTGTCGTTCCTTCTTCCCTGTTGCCTTCTATTACTTTGCCATCAGACGTAATGGTCTTTAATGCGCCATTCTTTGTAACTTCTACCATCCAGATGTCCGTGCTTACGGCATAGCCGTCAGGCGCTTTCATCTCCGATAATTGATACGTATCTGCAGCAATCTTGCCTGCCAATGCCTGCGTGCAGTCCTCATTGGCGTACCACTTCACAATGCCATTTTCATCAGACTTGCCATAGTAAGCCGTGCTGCCAGTAGTCGATTGCAGCTTAAACTGTGCGTTGGCCAAAACCAGTTTTGGATCGCTGGAACTTACCTTCTTTATATTCCAGTCTCTTATTACCTTCTCGTTTGTATAGATTGCCTGCCCTAAAATGCCACTCTCATAGTCGGCTTCAGCAATCACATCTTTCCCTGCTTTGTTCAGGCCCATCGTAAACGTTGCGGTTTCCTCTGACTCATTCCTGCTACTCTTGCAGTTTGTTCCCTCGCCTATCGAGAATTCCTTTACCGCATACCCATCAGAAAGCGTCTCGGTAACCAGATATTCACCACGCGCAAGGTCGCTTAGATCCTCTCCTGTATAAGTGGCTTGCGTGGCATTCGCAGGCACGGTCAAAGTAACTGTCTTATATATCAATCCATCCTTTTTTATCGTAAATATAAATGTCTGGTCTTTATCGGATGTTTCAGTCAGCTTCTTTGTTATCTGCAATTCTCCGGCAATTACATTTACCACATATTCGCCCTGTGCAATCAGCCGATCCGGATCCGGATTGAGTTCTGTTCCACCGGTCTGCGTTGGCGGAAGGACTCCTTCAAGTTCTGGCATCGCTTCTCGCTCGCTCGTAGCATATGGTATAAACTGAACGTTCAGTTCATAGACTTCTACTCTATCTCCTGCTGTATCAACTACATGTTCCGCCATATTGCCGCCAGGATTCTCGGACAGTTTATAGGTATGTACAAAGTATCCAACCGCTTCATCTGTATTTGGATAAACATATTCGACAGACTGATCCTCGCCTAAAGTAATGGTTCCTTTTTCTTGCAGTTCTGCTTTTTGAGACTCTGTCAGTTCCGGATAACTTGGCTTTCCCGTATCTGTAACGGTCTTTTGATCAAGTTCTAGAATCTTGAGCGTATCTGCCAGTTCGTCAGCAAATCCTTCTGGTTTAATGGAGTCTCCTTTATATACTGTAATCTCCTTATCTTCCATATCCAAGGAAAGAAGTCGTACATTGACGGATGGCTGCGGGAACAATTTTGTCGAATCCTCGCTTATATAGATTCCGGATGCTGCACCATTCGTAGGTACCATATTGCCGCCAATAAAGTCATCCTTTGCCTTCACCTGAAAACTAGCGCTCCATGGCTGATTGTCAGGATCTGTTGACTCCGCATTTCCGATCACGGCTGCATCCTTTGTCCAGGTGATGGTAGTCATGCCATCTTGATTCACTTCCACCGTCACGCCGTCCATTGCTTCCAGTTTCTTCTTGGACTCCTCCGTCAATTCGAAGCGCGCATCGATCACGTCAACGATCTTTTCCGGATTGATCTTATATAAATCTCCAATCTGGCCGGCAATATCTTCAAATATCTTCGTCAGGCCATCGGTGTTATCCGTCGTATAAGCGTAGGTTCTGTCACCCTCAGGGCTCGATGCCAGGTAATTCTTAAGAAAGTCCGCAGCCTTCGTCTCGGTCTTGTGGCTTCCGTGATTATTAGTACTATCCTGGCTATGACCTTCTTCCCACTTAAAACTGCCGCTTAATTTGTATCCAATCGTATATAATTTGGCATATTCCTTGATTTCCTTAGCCTCATTGTTGGCATGATTCGCCACCATGCAGTTGAAACTATTGTTGCTGGAATTATATCCTGGCATTCCATCCGTAAAAAGGAGTGCATACTTGCTGGAATTCGGACGTCCGCTTAATATAGAATTGGCTTCTTCTAACGCGTCGCCCATAGGTGTTCCGCCAGACGCGTTCTTGTTGCTGATGAAGCGATTGATGGCGTCCACGTTATCACTTGTATCCAGCGTATAAAATCCACTGTCCGTAATCGTCGAAGATGATCCCTCTGATCCCTGATACCATATCACGGCAATCTCGCTGATGGGAGATTTCTCTTTCGTCGTGTTCACAAAGGCTTTTGCTGCATCCTGTATGTCCTTCAGTTTCTTGCCATTCTCCTGCATAGAGGCACTTGCGTCCAGCACGAGCACGATGCTCGCCGCCTGCGCTGCGATTCCCTCATCCCTGCCTTTAGTAGATGCGGACAGTTCAATCTGGAAGACTCGATCCGCTTCATTAACCACGCTGGCGGTTTTATCGCTCTCCAAATTCTTGACTGCTTCTTCCTTCTCCGTGTAGTTGACGATTTTTTGCCCTTCCGTCAGAGTTGTTCCATCAGACTGGTATAGGGCTGCCGCAATACTGCCGTCTTTGCCCCTTTCAACTTTTACCTTCCATTCTGCCGTTTCTCTGACATACCCCTTTGCTGCTGCCGTTTCCGTCAAAGTATACTCGCCAACCCGCAGATTCTTAAAGGTAACTTTTCCGTCGCTTTCCGAAACCGCTACATAAGTTATGGAAGGATCCTTATCATTCTTTAGCAGGAATTTTGCGCCAGCTACCGGGTTGTCTTTTGAATTCACTTTATCAAAACTAAAATCACAGAATGCCTTTTCCACCTGTACGACCGGCATTGCATATGCTGCCGTCTGCTGCAAGGATTCCTTATTTTCCTTATATTTAACCGTTGCAGTACTGTTTGAGTAGAATCCTTCTTTGCCGGAACTGGTGTAATTTCCATCGGCATCCGTACCCTCATCTCCAATATGTGGATATTCTCCATGTTCTATAAAGTAATTCGTTGCAGCATCGGTCGGCTCCACATCAAAACTGATGCTGTATGTCGCCCCTTCTTCCAATGCCTCTCCATGTAGAAGGCTGACGGATATCTTCTTTGTCAAGGAATTATAGTTCAGAGTGTAATCACTCTGGCTAAGCGTTGTCGTCCCTCCATCAGCCGTGGTCTTCTTTACCGTTATTACCGGTTTCCTTTCCTGGTCAAAATCATGAAACTGAACGTATTCGCTCAGAGTATCCTCAATAACCACGTTCTGATACGCCGGTGCGACAATTTGATTGATAATCTCCTGAAGCGCGCTTGCCATATTCGTTCCATCTTTGGCGTGGGCATTAATGTTCTTGGCTGTAAGTTTATTTGCAAACTCAGTCATTCTTGTGCTGGTCTGACTTGTCAGATATACCGAATAGATCTCGGCATCCTTTAAATAGTCAGAACCTGCAACTTCATCCACGGCATTCGTAAGATTAGCGCTGCTATAACTCTGGCCGCCCCCTGTCTCATATTCCTCGTATGGATAATAGGAACGTTTCTCATATCGATACGTAGGCTCGCCATCTGACAAGAACACTACGACTTTCTTATTCTGACTTTCAGCTCTTGGCTTCAACTTCTTATCCGCATTGCGCATTGCCAACTGCCAGTTGGTTCCTCCCTTTGTTCCCAGGCCTTCTATTTTCCGATTAAATCCACTCTTCCCATTATAGTCAACCCAGTCAGTACTAATATCGTTCCCTGTATAATCATCACTGCTAAAACTGATCGCTGCCACCCGGTTAACAGAATCCGAATCCGGCAATATCGTATCGACAAGAGTCGGAACCGTTTTCTTAAGTGTCGGCATCAGGTTGAAATAATTAGAGTCCGTCCGGCCGTTATCATTTAAGCCCATGCTTCCAGACTTATCAATTACAAGCAGTACATCTACGCCAGCCTTTTTTCCTCTCTTCCCGGTAACATCCAGTGTCAGCGTATAATCCTTATCTTTCTCATTATATTTGATACGCTTATTGTGCTCCGGCGCTCCCAAACTGTTATCGCTAGTTCTCACAGAGCCGTTGGCATAATCTGTAAGTAATGGCTCATATTCCTGCCATGCAAGTGTAAACGTAGAAAAACTATCTGTAACAAATTCTGCCTTTTTCACCTTGCCGTTGTCTGTTGTTTCCACAGATGCTTTTGATCCATCATCCGCAACCATGTCGACAACCTTCTTTACCTGGCCCTTCTCATTTTCTTCCAGATGCATCACCGTTACGCCCAGGCCTTTCTCTGTTACTTCCACCTCTTTTGGAATTACATCTTTCTTGTATTCCATCGTGACTTTCACATTGCCGTCTGGCTCGACTTCTTTTCCATCTTCATCAACAAAACTTATATCATAAGCCAGGAATCCTGCAATGCTGTAATTTTCGTTCTTCGCCTTGTCCTTCAGTTTATCTTCTACTTCTTTATACTGATCTTTGGTTTTCTTATCATCAGGAAGGACGGGAATGACCTTAAGTTTTGAATCCGCAGGTATGATGCCTTCTTTATTCGCGCTAACCGTTACCGATACATTCGCATCCTCATACTGTAATGTTCTTGATTCCTCTATGGAAGCCGCCGTACCTGATATATCCGATTTGCCTTCTGTCTCTTCTTCCTTAGTCTCTCCTTCTGTAGAAGCGCCGCCATTCATCGTTCCATCCTCCGGCTTTGGCTCTTTAAGATAGCATCCATAGATTGTGGAACGTCTGCCTTCCATCTGGATCTTATCTGCCGAGCCATCATCTCTCAAAGCGATCTCGGCCAGATCATAATCGTCGATGTGCTCTGTGCTCTGTCCGGCGTTCTGCAATTCTGCGATCTTATCTGCCTTCTGTGTAATCTCTATGATTTCTGCCTGTTGATTTCCTGCGATAGAATTCGCTTCATTATAATAGAAGGTTCTTGCTTTCTTTACATCTGCAATCTGGTAATCTTTTGGCTCAAATGTGATCTTGACTTCACGACCCGGCTCTGTTGGTACGCCATTTATTTTGAAGATAATATGATAGAAGAAATATTTTCCCAGCATCTGCCCCTCGTCTATGGTCGTTTCCATCAATGCCTTTACTTCTTCAGAAATATTGGGTTCCACCGCTGCAACTTCCATTGAAACTTCGGAGGTGTCTGCTTCGAATGTCCCATCTTGAACATTCGCAGTTACGGTGCAGATAACTTTGCCGTTCTCATCTTTCACTTCCTGCTTCAGTTCCAGTGCATCCTGATATACTGCTGTTCCATTATCTATGTTTTCTGTCGATGCAGCTGGCTGGCTTTCGCCTGCCTGTGTATCCGGCTCTATCTCCTGTACGGTCGCCCCGTTCATATCGCCGTTGCTCTCTGAATTGCTGTTGTCCGCGGCTTCTGGCTCTTCGCTTCCTTGCTGTTCCATTGCGGGTCCTGCTGCCGCCCCTTCCGTCGTATTTCCTTCGTCTATCTGACTCGCAGCAATTGGGCTACGTCCGTTAAACGCCACTCCTATAAGCAATACCACTACCACGAAAAACGCGAGCCATCTTTTTAACATTTTCATAACGCGTATTCCTCCAATTCCATCATAATTGCACGTTTTCTCAACTCTTTACAAATGTCTCGTTACCCGACTCGTCGTCTTTATCATTCAACGCTTCGTCTATCAGCTTAATCAGTTCCAGTGCTGACCGGAACGCAACCGTCTTGTCCTCATCGACCCAGGTAATTAGTCCCTGCCAGCTACTATGCTGCCTATGCTGTACGCGGATAATAAAAGTGCCGGCATCTCCGTGATTCTCTAATATGTCCTCTTCTCGCATAACCTTTATCATCCTTTCTTCTCGTTCTGTCTTTTTTCCCGATATACGGAATGTCTTTTCATCTGTCCCAGGAAACGGGAATCCCAATCTGTCAAAGAAGCCTTCCAAATAGACGATCATCTCTTCCATGCCTGAGATGTGTATTGCCTCTTTGCTGTATGCATGATAAATCCGGCCAATCGTCTCTCCATTCAGCCGCTTATCCACGCAGAGAATAACTCCGTTCGGAGAACCGATGTAGTATGTTCTTTTCCCCACCGTTGTTTCTTCTTTCTATTATTTATTAAGGTGTTCCCAACCAGGCATTTCGTAAAATTTATCTCCGGCCGCTATGCGCTTTTACCTTTCGTCTATCTTAGCAGACGCACAGACAAAAGAACCGACAAAATTACATGTGAAAAAAGGATTTTTGTATAATATTCATTGACTTTAATATAGCAAGCTGATAAATGGTTTCGGAATGCTCGATCTATCCCCGCTCATTAGAGGAGAAGTTCTTCCGGTGATGGCTGGTTCCGGAAGAACCTCAGACGAGTTGCTAAAACCCCAGGTACAGGCCGGGATCGATTGCCACCCCATCTTCTTCCACCTGGAAGTGTAGATGGTTGCCTGTAGAATTGCCTGTCGTGCCGGACAGCCCTATCTGCTGCCCTTTCTCTACTTTCTGTCCTTCTTCAACATATATTTTGTCATGGTGCATGTACTTGGTGACCAGCCCATCTCCATGGTCAATTTCAACCATAATCCCGGCCGTCCCCATCTCTCCGGCTAATGTTACTGTTCCTGACGCTGCTGCATAGGTTGGGATGTTATAGGTACCTGTTCCCATATCAATGCCTTTATGATATGTGCTTGCGCCTGCCTTTGGCATGCTTCTTGGTCCGAAGCCGCTAGTCAAGGTCGAGCCGGGACACGGATTTACAAACGTCCCCAAAAGCCCGTCAAACTCATCCAGCGTCATGCGGTCGAGCCTGTATAGATCATATCTCTCCATCTGCCCGATCAGGCTCTGACTATACTGAATATCGGTTGCCCAACGGCTGCCCACCTTTATGGCAAATGTATTGGCATCTTCGACACCAAAAGTCAGATCCTTATATACCTCTTTTAATAGTTCCGTTCTGTCTTCTATACATTCCGTGTAAGTGTTATACACACGGAAACCGGAAGTAATCATATAAGCGGATCCGTCACTGGCCTGCTCGCAGGTACTCATGCCTACGCTGCCCGCAGGTCCTGTTCCTTTGATTCCAAACAGATTATTATACTGGTATGCCAGATAGGATAAGCCTTTCCCTTCTTCCCCTCCCGGTCCGTACTTGCCGAATCCGGATTCCTGAATAATCTGGGCAATCGTCACAGATGCGGGATAACCTGTCTCATCCTGGCACTTTAATGCTCCGATTATCATCTCCTGGGTAATGAAGGATGGGAGATTATCTAGCGGAATCTCCACGTTATACTTTATCTTCTCCCGGTCGTCCGAGAACTTCGCGGAAGGCCTGTAGTTTGCTATGCCCTTTCCTCCCCCGTTTATCCTTGGCTGTACTTTTATATTTCCACTTCCAGAAGGGGCTTGCCCGGGCACTTCTGTTCCTGCCCCGCCCCCTGGCTCTACTCCTGCATCCGGCTTTTCTGGTCTCGTATCCTGGCCAGGTATCTCCCCCGTCCCGGCGCCGCTTCCTTCATTTTCTTCCGTCCCGGAGTCGTTTCCTTCATTTCCTTCCGTCCCGGTGCCGCTCCCTTCATTTTCTTCCACCCCGGAGCCGCTCCCTTCATTTCCTTCCGTCCCGGAACCGCTTCCTTCATTTCCTTCCGTCTGCCCGCTTGTCGTCTTCCCTGCCGTGCTTCCTTCATCAGGCCACACTGGCATATCTTGCGATTCATCCAGCACGCCCGAGTCTCCTTGGCTTATGCCTTCTGGCTCTTCTTGTGCTGCCTGCGCCACATTCGCAGCATAATTGCCGGGAATCTGGGTTCCAATCAGGCAGACGGTAAGGCCTAGAATGGCTGACACCTTCTGTAATTTCATATATTCTTCATCTCCTCGCCGCTTTGTCTTTCAGCATTATCCCATATAAATCTTGATTCTAATGCCATCATAGCAAAGCGTTAATCAAAGGAAGAATCAAAAATCAACCGTTTTAAAGGAGATTTTGACTTTTTTTATTGATTTCACTTTTCAGGCAGAAAAAAAGCCCCGGCTTCTCGTAATAACGAGGAGCGGAGCATTAAGAATGCGCCTTGCACATATATTATTCAATTTCACAAGTCACGCTGCTTACATAGTATTGAACCCCAGTACGCTGCCTCCCAATCAGAAAATTATTATTGATCCGCTTCTGAACCACGGCACAGTTCTCAAGCGTCGTATTAACCAGCAGCACCAAGTACTGGCCTTTTCCATACCGGTTGACCGCGTCTCCGTGGCGGATAGATGTGCAGATCGCATCACCCAGACGGCGGGATAACTCTTCCAACTGTTCTCCGTCCTTCATTGGGTTTCCTTTGCTGTCAATAATCGTGCATAGCATCAGGTAGATGGACTGGCCTCCCCGATCCATCATCCGGGTCACCATGCGGTATATTCCCTGGAATATAGGATAGGAACACAGATATCCACCGTATATATCCGCTCTGGATTCGGCAAGTTCTGTCTGTATCTTGTCAAGCATTCCATAGGGATGCAGCATCTGTTCTCCTAATTGATCCAGCGAATCCATTAACTTCTGCGATGGGCGGATGCCTCTTTCTTTAAAGTAACGGTCAACGGTCTCTGCATATAAACTGCCTGCTTCCTCATATCTGCCCATTCCGATCAGCGCCTCCAAAGTAAGACTCTCCCAGTCGGAAAACGGCACAATACCGGACGCATATGTACCTAACTGCTCTAGTTGCAGGTAGTCCTGCCTGTTCCGGAGTATCTCTGCTGCCTCCTCCACGCATTGGCAGAACTGCTTTCTGTATCTCCTTGCTTCTGCGGCAGCCCACATGACACCGGCGTACATAGATAGGAATTCCCCTGTGTAACAATGGCATGCCTCAAGTAGAATTTGAAGTTTGGCATTTATGTCCTTTTCTTGCTGCGCTTCCTTGTACAGGCGGTCGAACTCTGCAGCATCTTCAACAACCAGTATATTATCGGTCCAATAGAACACGCCCTTTTCCATCCGAATATAATTTGCTGTTGGAAGACCGGCTTTTCTCAGTTTATTCTTAGCATTATAGATAACACTCTGCATTGTGTGATGGACATTCTTGATATCTCGGTCTCCAAACAACATCTCTTCCAAACTTTCCCTGCTGACTCCATTTTTCCGGTTATGCAATAGAATCTGCATCATATACGTAAATTGCGTCTCGCTTACCTTATTTCCCAATACAGATTCCCCAGCATAAATCATGGAAAAACTGCCAAACATCTTTACGTATAATACATTGTCTTTACTTTTTTTCTGTTCCATTGGCACATCCCTTTTCAACTATTTTCCAATTGAGGCATCATTTTAGTATACTTTCCTAATGAATAGTATCATTATAACTAATTTACGGGAACGTTGCAATAAGTTGCGTACACCTATATCCATATAGTCAATGATTATCTATCAAATGACGAAATTATTACTTTTTTTGTTTACCATTCCTGTCATTCGGTGCATATTCCTGATGCAGAGTCAAAAAAGAGACGGCCTTTTGTCCATAGACCGTCTCTTTCATCAATGTGCTTCTTATTTGCCCTGCATTTTCTTTATAACCTTCAGCCGCGTGAATTCTTCCCTTTCCTTTTCTTCCAGCGCGTTATTGATCGTATATACCAGATTGCTGTACATAGGGATAGTAATATTTTTAAGCGCATTGGCACGCTTCTGGGTCTTCTTGATATTCGTCGCCAGCCGGTATGCCGCGTTCTCGACCATCGACAGCTTGATGGTCAGATCCTTTACCTCCCGGAACGCCTCACGGACAATATCAATAGACTCATGCGTCGTACTGAATGCATAGGTCAGGTCATTCTGCTTCGCGTCATACTTCACATATGGTATCTCCGTCCCCATGATGCTGCGGGTCTGGATCCGGATTGAATCCTCGATGGGGACGGTAAATGCCAGTTCCTGAACCTTGCTGATTCCATGCTCTATATTGGCTCTCTGCAGGCATGCATAGGCCTTAGTAAAGGTAGTATCGATCTGTTCCTGTATATCTTTGGCCTCATCTATCAGGCTCATCAACTCTTTCAGCAGAATGTTGCGCTTCTTATCCATCAGGTCATATCCCTGGTGGGCAAGGGCAAGCGAATTCTTCGCAAGCATTAAGTTTCCTTTGGTTGGAAATTCCCGGGGATCCATATACCGACTTCCTTTCTGTCAAAATATCGCTTTATCCTTAAGCCTCCTGCGCCTCTTTTGGATAATATTTGTCTATCAGTTTTGTATCGATACGATCCAGTTCCTCTTTTGGTAGTAGCCCTAAAAGCTCCCACCCAAGATCTAGGGTATCCTGAATTGTACGGTTCTCGGTAGGACCCTGGCCGATATAGCGGTGCTCGAACTCCTCTCCAAACTTCAGATACTGCTTATCAATAGGCGACAGTTCATCCTCACCGATAACAGAAGCCAGATTCCTGGCCTCGCCTACTTTTGCATAAGCAGAGAAGAGCTGGTTTGCCAGATCCTGATGATCTTCCCTCGTGTAGCCTTCGCCGATCCCATCCTTCATCAGACGTGAAAGGGACGGAAGGATGCTGATGGGCGGATAGATGGCCTGGCCATGCAGGTTCCGGTCCAGAACCACCTGTCCTTCCGTAATGTACCCGGTAAGATCAGGAATCGGATGGGTAATGTCGTCATTTGGCATGGTCAGGATCGGAAGCTGGGTCACCGAGCCGTTCGCCCCTTCTACAATTCCCGCACGCTCATATATGGTGGCCAGCTCGCTGTACAGATAACCCGGATATCCCTTTCTTGACGGAATCTCTCCCTTCGAGGAAGACACCTCCCTCATCGCCTCCGCAAATGAAGTCATATCCGTCAGGATGACCAGGATGTGCATATTACACTCGAAAGCCAGATACTCGGCAACCGTCAGCGCCACCTTCGGCGTGATCAGCCGCTCTACTACCGGATCATTGGCCAGGTTAAGGAACATGCAGACGTGGTCCGACACGCCGCTTTCCTCGAAAGTCTTCTGGAAGAACTCGGCGACATCATGTTTTACGCCCATCGCTCCGAATACCACCGCGAACTCTCCTTCTGCATTATCTCCCAGCGATGCCTGCTTTACTATCTGCGCGGCAAGCTGGTCATGAGGAAGGCCATTTCCAGAGAATATTGGCAGTTTCTGACCACGGATCAATGTCGTCAGCCCATCAATCGCAGATATACCCGTACGGATATAGTTCCTCGGATATTCCCGGCGAACCGGATTCAGGGGCAGCCCGTTTACATCCCGCCTGTCCGTCGAGGTAATCGGCCCCAGCCCGTCAATCGGCTCCCCGATTCCGTTAAACGTACGCCCCAGCATATCCGGCGATACCGCAACTTCCATCGGATGGCCGGTCAGTTTCGTATGGGTATTGGTAAGAGACATATTCTCCGTCCCTTCAAATACCTGTATAATAGCCTTGTCTTCGTCCAGTTCTACGATACGGCCCATCTTTCTCGTGCTGCCTTCTACCACAAACTCTACAATCTCGTCGAAAAAGGCATCCTGTATTCCTTCCAAGACAACGAGAGGGCCGTTAATATTGCTTAATCCAAGATATTCTATTGCCATGTCCGCTCCCTCCCTTATGCATTCTTCTCAATCACGCGATGGTAGAAATCATCAATATCCTTTTTATATAGATCCAGCAGCTGCAGATTGTCATTCGGTACATCGTACTTGATAGCAATCACTTTTTCATATATGCCTTCCGCCTTCAATACCGACATTGGCATTCCCATAGCCACCAACTGTCTGGACTTCTTATACAGATACAGGATTACATCCATCATCTTGAACTGCTTCTCCATGGACACGCAAGTATCGTCCTTGTGAAACGCATTCTGCTGCAGGAATCCCAATCGGATGACCTTGGCAATCTCAAGTACCAGCTTCTGGTCATCCGGAAGAACGTCCCCTCCGATCAGCTTTACAATCTCCATCAGGCTGCTCTCCTGATTTAGAAGAGCCATCAGACGATTCCTGTAATCTACGAACTTCGGCGATACATAATCTGAGTACCAGCCGCTTAAGTCATTCAGATACTCGCTGTAACTGGACAGCCAGTGGATTGCCGGAAAATGCCTGGAGTAAGCCAAAGTTTTATCCAGCCCCCAGAAGCACCTGACAAATCGCTTCGTATTCTGCGTAACCGGCTCGGAGAAGTCTCCGCCTTGCGGGGATACCGCGCCGATAATAGATACGGACCCGGTCGACCCATTCAGCGTCTGCATCATTCCTGCCCGCTCATAGAACGCAGAAAGACGGGATGCCAGGTATGCCGGGAATCCTTCTTCTGCCGGCATCTCTTCCAGACGTCCGGACAGTTCTCGCAGAGCCTCCGCCCACCTGGAGGTAGAGTCCGCCATGATCGCCACGTCATATCCCATATCCCGGTAGTATTCCGCCAGCGTAAGCCCAGTATATATAGACGCCTCGCGGGCCGCCACCGGCATGTTGGACGTATTGGCGATCAGCGTCGTCCGGTCCATCAGCTGGTTGCCTGTTCTGGGATCCACCAGCTGGGAGAATTCTTCCAGAACCTGTGTCATCTCGTTGCCACGCTCGCCACATCCGATGTACACGATAATATCTGCGTCAGACCACTTTGCGATCTGATGCTGGGTCATCGTCTTTCCCGTTCCGAATCCCCCGGGGATTGCAGCTGTACCTCCTTTGGCGATCGGGAACATGGTATCCAGTATTCGCTGGCCGGTAATCAATGGCACGCTGGCCGGATATCTGTGATGTACCGGCCTGGGAACGCGGATTGGCCACTTCTGCATCATGGTCAATTCCTTCCTGCTGCCATCCAATAGTTCCATCGTCACGATCACGTCATTAATTGTATACTGGCCATCCGAGACAACCGAGATTACCGTACCTTCCATGTCCGGCGGCACCATACATTTATGCAGGATCGCATGCGTCTCCTGAACCTCCGCGATTACTGTACCTCCATGTAGAACCTCGCCTGGCTTCACGGTAATGTGGGTATCCCATAATTTCTGCGTATCCAGGGAATCTACGCTGACGCCTCGGGTAATGAACGCTCCGCCAGAATCGGCAATCTTCTCCAAAGGCCGCTCAATACCGTCAAATATATTGTTCAAGATACCGGGAGCAAGCGTAACTGATACTGCGGCACCCGTTGCCTCCACTTCTTCCCCTGGCGTAAGGCCGGAAGTTTCCTCATATACCTGGATTGTTGTCAGATCCTTATCCAGGGAAATGACTTCGCCTACCAGTTTTTCCTTTCCCACATATACCATCTCTGACATCTTGAATCCAGTCTTGCCTTTCAGATAGATAACGGGGCCATTGATGCCGTAGATCTTTCCAGTCTTTACACTATTCAACTCCCGCACCTCCCTTAAATACGAATTTATGGTACTCATTGTCTATCGCGCCCTTGAATGCGCGGTCGATCAGAATATTGCGCTCATGAATGACTGCGCGCACCCCTCCGATAAAATCCTCTTTGCTTATGGTCAACGTCATGCCGGTATGTTCCTCCAGATACTCCTTTTTATCGGCATCCGTAGGATTGATATATATAGTCATAGCTTCCCCGCCCGCGAATCTTGCAGCCTTCTCAATGTACGCAACCAGAAGATGCTTATAATCTTCCGTCTTCATATACTCCTGCACCTTTTCGTCAACTTCCAGGAACAGTTCTTTTTTCAATTCTTTCTGAGTCTTGCTCAATTCCCTCTTAAGTTCCAACTGAGCCTTGGACATCGCCATATTCAGCTGCTGACTGGCATTAATGCCTTCTGCTTTTATCCGGGTCTCCGACTGGCGGAGTGCTTCCGCCCTATGCTGCTCGAACACGCCCTCTAAGGCATCTTCATGCTGCTTCATAATGGCATTGCCTTCGGCTCTTGCCTCTTGCATGGCGGCATCCTTAAGATGTTCGATCTTCTGTTCTAACGTCAAGTGTGTCACCTTCTTTTATTGGAATAGGTTTCCCTTTATAATCATTACAGTTTCAGGCCAATTGCCTCATTTACATATGAAGTGATAAAATCTTTCTTACGTCCGGTTCCGTGCCTGTCAGGAATCTCAATCAGAAGCGGCATGGTACGTTCCAGCTTAATCTCGTCAAGCAGATCGGGAAACTCTCTTCCGAACTTCTCGGTAAGCAGGATAATTCCCACCGTCTTGTCGTTCATGGCATTTTCAATGGCTCCCCGCAGTTCGTTGCGCTCATGCACTACGACGCCGTCCACTCCAGCCAGCCGCATTCCTGTCAGGGTATCGATATTATCACTGATCAGATACATCTTCATATTACAGTTTACCCAGGATCATGAAGGAGATGATCAGTCCGTACAGACATACACCTTCTGCAAGACCTACAAAAATCAGCGACTTACCGAGCGCGCTTGAATCTTCGCTGATAGCGCCAAGAGCCGCGCTGGCGGCGCTGGCAACGGCTATACCGCCGCCTACGCAGGACAAACCGGTGGACAGCGCAGCAGCAAGGTAGCCGAATCCTGTAGCATTAGAAGCAGCTGCCTGGGCCGTATCCGCGGCTTTTACCGGATCGCCGGCGAACATCATGATGGCCGCTATAGCGAAGGCCCCGAAGTAAAAGAATGCGTTCGCCCCGATGGCGCGTTTATACCGCTTCTTTGTCTTCTCCCCAATGAGAAAATAGCCAAATGGAATGATGATGCCAAGCACCAGTGTTGCAATAAGTAAGAGTTTTACCGTTAATGTCATGATTGATATCCTCCTTGTAATTGGATTATTATTTTTCTTTTTTATGATTATTGAATGGCTTGAATTCCCGTCCGCTTCCTTTATAGAACCGGCTGAACATCTCATAGTATTCCAGGCGCAGCACCTGTATGCCCACGATCAGGCCTTCCAGTCCGCATACGACAATATTGCCTATGATGACTCCGATCCAGTTCGGGCTTCCATCCTGCGCCCCGGACAGCATCAGCACGACTTCCATGATCGCGGCATGACTGACTGCGAATGCCCCGATACGCACATAGGAAAGGGTGTTGGAAAAGTAGCTGAGCATCGTCTCAAACAATTCGAAGAATCCCTGTACCAGGAACATCCCCTTGCCCTCTTCCAGCTTCTTATGGTTACGCGTCACCAGATTGGTAAGCGGCTCTTTAAATAGAAACAGTAGGATAGGGATTCCAAGGAATACCACCATCATGATATTGCCCGGCACCTTATGTCCAGTCATATAAAGGGCTACCGTCAGTACCAGAAATCCATAGAATACAAGTCCAGCGATCCCATTATTCGAAAACCAAATATTTTCCGTATCATGCGCCCGTATGGCATTGATGACATGGAACAGCATTACCAGAATATTCAGCGCCATGCCAAAGGCGATCGCCACGATGAATACGGTGTTCAGCTGGCCGATGAACGGCAGATTCGTCATTGCATCCACAGGCCTTAGCCATATGGCTGGCAGAACATCCTCAAATCCAAATACGCTTCCAAACATGAACCCAAAAAACGCAGAAAAGATTCCGGCTATGGAAATGATTCCTGCAAGATTCGCTTTTTTCATCAGGTAGACGAGTCCTCCTATAACGAACAGGCACAATCCCTGGCCAACATCTCCGAACATAGCCCCGAAGATAAAGGTATACGTCAGGGCTACAAAGACCGTAGGATCCATCTCGTCATGGGCCGGAAGTCCATACATCCGTATAAACATCTCAAAGGGCTTGAAGAACTTAGGGTTCTTAAGCTTTGTCGGCGGATCTCCAAAGAACTTCTCCCGATCCTCTTCCACTACCACGAACACTTTGTCATCATTTTCAGACTCCTTCAAGAACGCGGCTACATCTGCTTCTCCCATCCAGCCGCAGAGGATATAATAGTCCTCCTTATTGTCTCCTTCTTCCAGCCTCGCTGCCATCTTCCTGACATCAAAGTTATTGGAGAGTTCCTCCAGCCGCTTCTGTGCCCCTAACAGTTTGGAGGCATGGCTTCTCATCAGTTCCTCGATCTCCTTGTCCACTGCATCGATCTTCTCATTCGTGCTGTCGATATCCTGCTGCAGGCTTTCGCAAGCCAGCGAGGGTGTCCCGATATATTCACCGGAAATGGATATCCGCTCAAAGTGAAGGGAATTGAACACAGAATCTACTCTGCTTGCCTCCGTATTCGACACAAAATAGCATCCATAGACGAAATTCTCGTTTCGGATTCCCTCCAGGAATACGGCATTGAGATCCTCAAACAAATATTTCTCCAGCTTCCTATAATAATCAACGCCGATCCGTCCGAACCGTATCTTCATATACCGGTACCTGAGCGCCTTATGAAGATCCAGTTCCAGCGGCCTGAACGGCTCCATTACGTTTAACTTATCCTTCAGTTCATCCCTGCTCTTCTTAAGCAGTTCTTTCTTCTCCTGCAGTTCCAGATATTCATGGTTGATCTCCCGGATCATGGCAATCATCTCATCCTGGGTCATCATGGAATCCGCCACTGCATCGCTTGGGGGCAGAAGGGCGGCAAACTGTTCCGCCTTGGCCAAGGACTCCTTGTAAGGATTGACTTCCACAAAAGGCAGCAGATTATCTGTCGTCTTAAGTTCTGTGACCGCGTTTTCGAGCTGCATCTCGTATTTGGACAGGTATACGTCGCAGACGCGGTCAATATCCGTCCTGGGTCCGCTGATGCTCAAAAACTTCATCTTTACAATCATTGAATTACACCTCCTAAGTATCCTAACGTTTCTCTTGAAGATAAGCCGTAACGGATACATTCAAGGGCTGTTGTTAGTTTATATATCTCTTCTTCCTTTAAAAATAAGTAGGTATTTATCGTAGCAATAGAATACGGATCGCGCCTGCGGTCAGTAATATACAGATGCATAAGGCATTCCTTATACATCTGCTCCAGAGTCTTGCCTTCCATATGCTGATACTTTTTTGCATAATACGTCTCTTCCAGCTGATGCTCGAATTCCTCCAGCGTCGGGGCCTCTACAAGTCCCTTAAACTCCGCAACGCTTAAGCGGTACTGGATCGGTATAGTCAGGGAATAGATATCCGGAGGCAGCATATGATAATACTTTTTCGCCCGGTAGATCCACTGGACATTCAGCAGGTCGATCTTCGTGCCGTAATCCCTTGTTAAAAGTTCCTTTTCCTTGTTCTTCAGAATCTTTTTCTGCTTTCTCCACATGGTGGAAAAATAGTATAAGTCCAGAGCCAGATTATAGTCAAATAAAGTGGCCGCATTAGAATCTCTCAGTTTCTTAAGCGGCGCATAGTATTCCGTATCCTTCAGGCTATCCACCAGTTCGTCTATGTTCTTGGCCGCGATCATCTTGTCGATGGAAAGTTTTGAATACTTGTCAAAGAATTCCTTTTTATAATCCAGATCAAACGGCTTATCATAATGGTTAAATACAATCCGCAGGCAATAGTTAATCAAGTCAATCTCATACCGTTTCCAGTACACCTTTAAGAACTTCTTCTGCTCCATCCCTGCAAAGCGGAATATCCTTGTATAGTCATCATACAAGGACTGGTACAGCACCTTCTCCACATGCCTTCTATGATACAGGGAGATGTCCATCTGATTCATATACTCCGCATAGGCAGGCTTTTCTTTCAGATAGTCGATTGCCTCCGGCACGCTTCTTAAATTGGCAATGTTCTCAAAATCCTTATCGGTAAGGAGCTTCGCCTGCATAGCCCGGATCTTTGCAACGATCCCGCTATATGACATTACGTTCCCCATGATCTACACCTCTATAATATGCTTTAAAATCTCCTGGGCATATGCGCTATGATTCTCTTCATATTCCTTCCTCAGATTGTCAATTGTGGAGCGGTTCTTCTCCCGCTGCTCCTCCAGAATCTGAACCATCTTCGCTTCCGCCTCTGCCCGGATCTCATCCAGCCTCTTCTGCGTCTGAGCCTCCAGATCCTTGTCGAACTGGTCTCTCTTTGCCTGAATCTTCTTCTCGATCCCATACTTCTGGGCTTCTGCATGTTCTACGATTGCTTCCGCCGTATTCTCGATATCAGACAGTTTCTCAATAATAGAGTCCATATGCCCCTCCGTTCCTGCTTATTTGCATATATCCATACTTATTCTATAATAATACTCCTATTTATTTAAATTACCATAGTCAATTTTAACAAAAATCTTCTTTATTACAAACCCTAAACCAGCTCTTTCCCACATTGACTTTTTCCCCTCAAGAAGATACACTAGGAAATATGCATAAATGCTTGAAAACAGGAGGTATACACATGCGCCTTAGAAATATTCCCCGCGCGCAGAGCGTTCTTAGCCAATGCGCGGAAGTCATAAAGAACGAGACAGAGCACAAAGGATCCTGGCAGGAAATATTTGGAAACAGCCATCCGATCCACATTGAGATTGGCATGGGAAAGGGAAAGTTTCTCTTAAGCCTTGCTTCGCTCCATCCGGAGATCAACTACATTGGAATCGAGCGATATTCAAGCGTTCTTCTGCGGGCGGTGGAAAAGTTTCAGGATGTTGCTTTCGGCACCGAGGTTTCTCGCAATATCCGCTTTCTTTGTATGGATGCCCAGGATATCGCGGATGTATTCGCCCCCGGCGAAGTTTCCCGCATCTATCTGAATTTTTCCGATCCATGGCCTAAGGCAAGGCACGCAAGAAGGCGCCTCACTTCCAAAGAATTCTTCGAAAGATACGACCAGGTACTAGCCGAAGATGGCTCCGTCGAGTTTAAGACGGATAACCGTCTGCTATTCGATTTCTCCGTTGAGCAGCTGGGCGAATCATCCACCTTCGAACTTGCCAACTGTACCTATGACCTTCACCATGACGAATTCATGAGCCAAGGTAATATTATGACGGAGTATGAGGAGAAATTCTCATCTCTGGGCAATCCCATCTGCAAGTTGATCGCAAAAAGGAAATCCCCGGCATAGGGCTGCATATATTAATAAGGAAGAACTTGTGTCTGGAAGTAAGCATATGGGACGTAGAAACAAAAAGGGCATGAAGCACAAAATATGTGAATTCACTTACCGCAGAAGAGGGCTGAACCAAAAATTGTCCTGTCTGAAAAAGTCTATGGATGAGGTGTATCACACATTGAATCCCAAGTGCTGATTACAGATCCTATAAGAAAGGCTGATACTATGCTACATTTAACAGCAGGAAATTTTGATGCAGAGACTAAGCACAGCCCGCTTCCGGTAGTCGTCATGTTCTATGCCGTCTGGTGCGGCAAATGCGCTATGATGAAGCCAATCGTTGAGGAAATCGAACCCAGGTACCGTAATAAAGTACGGTTCTGCGAGGTGGAAATCGATGAATCCCCCCTTCTTGCCGCCAAATACGATGCGGATATTGTTCCCACATTCGTATTTTTCCAGAATGGCAGGCTGCTTGGCATCATGCAGGGGATTATCGACGAAGTCCAGTTCGAGCAGAGACTACAGAAAATCTTTAGAAATAGTTAAGGCATATTTTCTTTGCAAATATAGCCGGATATGTTATATTAGGGGAGATAAATGAAAGAACCGCAGGCTGCGCGCCTTATATCCGGGCCGCAGCCCTTGCGAGAATAATGAAAAGGGGGCATGGTGAATTACACCAGGCATTATGAGAAAGATGAAAAGAATCATACCCGTCATGCTGGCAGCAGTCCTTACCTGTGCCAGCATGCCGATGGTAGCAAAAGCAGACAACTCCAAGGTCGTAACCCTTGGGGCCAACCTCTCGGACGAACAGAAGAAGTCCATGTATGAATATTTCGGGACCTCCTCGGACAAGGTTGAGACCATAGAAGTTACCAACGCTGATGAAAGAAAATATATGGAAGGGATCGCGTCCGAAGAGCAGATCGGAACCCGTACATACAGCTGCTCTTATGTGGAGCCGACTGGCAGCGGCGGTGTTCAAGTAAAGGTGGCTAACCTTACCTTTGTGACAAGTTCCATGATCGCCAGCACATTGCTGACATCCGGCGTGGAAAACTGTAATGTAGTTGCAGCATCTCCCATCGAAGTATCCGGTACGGGAGCATTGACCGGAATTATGATGGCTTACGAAAGCGCCAGCGGAGAGAAGTTAAGTGAAGATCAGAAGGCGGCCGCAACCGAAGAGCTGGTTACTACCGGTGAACTTGCAAACGAGGTCGGGCAGCAGGAAGCCACAAATCTTATGAACGAAGTAAAACAAGACGTTATAGAAGACGGCTTGACAGATCCTGACGATATTAAGGATGCAGTGGAAGATGCCGCGAAGGACATCAACATCACCCTTACAGACGAACAGATGGCAAAGATTGTATCTCTGATGGAGAATATCTCCCAGTATGATTATGATGTAAAGGCCTTAAAAAAGACCCTGGAGAATCTGGAAGGCAAGGACGAAGGCTTCTTTGCGGGACTCTGGAGTTCCATCAAAGGCTTCTTCACCGGTGATTCCGGCGATGGCGGCATCATTAATGATACCAAGGATGACATTCTCGGCGCAGATGCCGTAATAGACAGCACGCTGGATGCCATCAATTCGCAGACAGAAGAAAAGGAAAACTTCTGGGACAAAATCGTAGGATTCTTCAAAGACCTGTTCGGCGGAAGCGATGATGAGGCCGATGACGCAAAAGACGAAAGCACAAACGATGACGCAGATGTAAGCGATACAAAAGACAGCGCAGATGACGCCACAGATTCTACCGATGGAACATCCATTGACGAACAGACAGACGATACGGATGACGGAACCGGCCTGGACGACACGGATGATTCTGGCGATGCCTCTGATGGAAGTTCGGATACAGGCGCCGCCGATACTTCCGGAACCCCAGATGACGGCAGCACCGCACAATAGCATAGTATGAATGAAGGGATAGCGTTTTTAAGCCGCTATCCCTTTTCTTATTCAAACATCCTTTATTACCTATTCGCTTACGATACGTCTATCTAGAATTCAAAGATCGCCACTCCATATGCAGGCAGCTTGTATGCAAATGAATATGGCCTGCCGTCACAGTCCTTCCTTACCGCTCTATAGACCTCCGGCCTCTCTTCCCCTGTACCGCCATACTTTGCGTCGTCACTGTTCATGATCAGCTTATACTGCTTTCTCCTGGGCACTCCCACTCTGTAATCGTCTCTTGCCACTGGAGTAAAATTGCAAACGAACAGCAGATTCTTCTTATTATTCTTGGAATGCCGGATAAAGCTGAAGATGCTTCTATAAGCATCATCCGCATTGACCCATTCAAATCCTTCCCAGCTCTGATCCTGCTCATACATGGCCTTATTCCGCTTATAGAGGTGAAGCAGATCCCTGACCCAATTCTGCATCTTTAGATGCTCCTCCTCAGCCAGAAGATACCAGTCAAGCTCCCTTTCCTCGCTCCATTCCCTAAGCTGTGCGAACTCCTGCCCCATAAAGAGAAGCTTTTTGCCCGCATGCCCCATCATAAAAGCATAGCCTGCCTTCAGGTTGGAATACTTATCCGCTCCGATCCCAGGCATCTTATTGAGCATCGAACATTTCAGATGCACCACTTCGTCGTGGGACAATACCAGAATATAGTTCTCGCTGTACGCATAACTCATGGCAAAAGTCATCTGGTTATGATGGTCCTTCCTAAAATAAGGATCCAGTTTCATATATTCGGTAAAATCATGCATCCAGCCCATATTCCATTTTAGGCTGAATCCTAGCCCATCCTCTTCTACGTCCCCCGTTACCTTCGGCCATGCCGTAGATTCCTCAGCAATCATTAGTGCCCCCGGATTTCTTCCAAGCACCACAGAATTCAGATGCTTGAAGAAGTCAATCGCCTCCAGATTCTTATTGCCGCCATACTTGTTGGCAACCCATTGTCCGTCCTGCTTGCCATAATCAAGATAGAGCATAGACGCTACCGCATCTACTCGCAGGCCGTCCACATGGAACTGCTCGATCCAAAACAGCGCATTAGATATCAAAAAGTTTCTGACTTCATTCTTCCCATAATCGAATATCTTGGTACCCCAGTCCGGATGCTCCCCCTTCTTCGGGTCGGCATATTCATAAGTAGGGGTACCGTCAAAGTTGGATAGTCCATGGATATCTCTGGGAAAATGAGCCGGAACCCAATCCAGGATCACGCCAATCTTATTCTTATGAAGGTAATTGATCATCCACGCAAAATCTTCCGGCGTTCCATAACGGGAAGTCGGTGCGAAATAGCCCGTCACCTGATATCCCCAGGAGCCGTCAAATGGATGTTCCGCAATCCCCATCAGTTCAACATGCGTGTATCCCATGTCCTTTACATACTTGGCGATCTCTTTCGCAAATTCCCTGTAATTATAGAATCCCTCATCCTCCCTGCCTAGGTGTCTTTTCCATGAGCCAATGTGTACTTCGTATATGGATACCGGCTCCTCTGTGTGATTCCACTGGATCCTTCTGTCCATCCAGGCCTTATCGGTCCATTTCATATCCGTGATGTCCACAACCTTTGATGCGGTGCCCGGTCTCAATTCCGCATAATTGGCATAGGGATCTGCCTTAAATACATACTCTCCGGTGTACGTCTCGATACAGTACTTATACATGGCATATTCCTCTACCCCGGGAACAAAACAGGTATATATGCCAAGAGGCTCCTGTCTCTCCATAGGGTTTGCTTCCATGTCCCACTCATTGAACTCTCCAACCACGGAAACCGAACGTGCATGCGGAGCCCAGACTGCAAAATATACGCCCGTCTTTTTCCCATTCTTTACCTTGTGGGCACCCAGCTTCTTGTATATCTCGTAATGATTCCCCTGCCCAAATAAATAATGGTCCAGTTCGCCTATTTCATATGGTTTCAACTTTTTTTCTGCCATATCTTCACCCCTCACATTCCTGCTGCGATTTACTAATATTATACTTTACGGAAGGGTAAAAAGAAAGGGTTTTGACAAATCTTGCTTGCCAAAACCCTGCTTTTCACTTATTTAGATTTTAAAGTCCTCTTCCTTCAGTATTATCCTGTCAGAATCGTCCGTACTTTTGCCAAATACCCTTCTTGCCAGGTGCTTAACATTGGCTTTTTGGGAGTGCGCGATGGCCTCGTCCATGATCTCTTTCACTTCAGCAACCGTCACCGCATGGTCTTCTCTCTGCATTACATCAATACGGCTATACAATGCGAGAATTCCCATTTCGTCCAGTTTGTAGCCATTCTCTTTCGCGTATGTCTGGCCAAAGGTTACCAGTTCATCATTAATGAATACCGGAAGTTCCAGTTTGGATGTAAACTTCTTCTTAAAATCCGGATTTGCGGTCGAGATACGCTCTAACGGCTTTCTCTGATCTTCCAGAACAAAGAGCAGTTCGCCGGTCTTCTTCTCCATCAGGTAGTTCAATTCCTTAATGGTCCTGGAGTTCAGTTTTCCGGCCTTCTCGATGATAATCGCTCCGCCTCGCAGTTTCTGGATAATATTGGTAAGTTCCTTCTTATTTAAAGACTCGCCTGTAACGATGGCTACTTTTCCTTGCTTCAGATTCCTCTGCTTCTGGATCGCCTTGACAATATCAACCGCAAGCACCGTCTTTCCGGAGCCCTTACGGCCGATAACCATCAGGTTGCCCGTCTTTGAAGTACCTTCCCTCTGGGCTCTGCGGTCATTATCCAGAACCTCTACAATCTGCTCGCTCATACCCCTGACCGGAACGAAGTAGGAGAACAATTTCTTCTGCTCTTCCGTAAGCCCGGCTTTCAGCCCAATCTCGCTCGTAGCGCTAAGGTCATAACGGCCCGTTACCACGAACCCTGTATCAAACGGAACTCCGCCCCCTTTTGACTTCTTGATTCTAGCCTGAATCTCCTCCTCAGAAGGCTCCTCTATCTCTAATTCCTCTTGCGCCGGTTTTTCGTCGTCCTCTTCTTCGTCATCGTCATCGAAGAAATCTTCATCATCGAAGTCAGCCTCCTCAAAACTGTCGTCTTCGAAGTCCTCTTCCTCGAAGTCCTCTTCCTCGAAGTCTTCTTCCTCGAAGTCCTCTTCCTCGAAGTCCTCTTCCTCGAAGTCCTCTTCCTCGAAGTCCTCTTCTTCAAAGTCTTCGTCACTTAAATCACCGATCGCTTCATCAAAATCCGACTCTACAAAATCTTCCGGTTCTTCAAATTCAACCGACTCGTACTCCTCTTCGTACTCGCTTTCAAGTTCCTCTTCCTCAAGAGCCTCTTCCTCGAAGTCCTCCTCTGCAGGCGCTTCTTCAATTACTTCTTCTACAACTACATCTTCCTCGACTACATCTTCCTCAACTGCTTCTTCATCAACTGCTTCTTCTGGCTGCGTTTCCTTTGCATCTTCCCCAACTGCTTCCAGTTCGTCAAAGAGTTCTGCATTAATTGCCAGTCCTTCGTCAGGATGCTCTGGCTCCTGGTAATCGACTTCATCTTCTTCCAGAAGCCCGTTCTCCATCTCTTCTACCAGCCTTACAATATCATCAGGAATTTTCTGCGTCTTTGCCTCTACGACCGGATTAAGCAGCGCTTCTTCCTTTGCTGCCTGGCGCGCGGCTTCTTCCTCGGCCGCCTTTCTGGCTGCTTCTTCTTCCGCTGCCTTGCGTGCCGCTTCCTCGGCCGCTTTTCTGGCCGCCTCTTCTTCCGCAGCCCTACGTGCCGCTTCTGCTTCCGCTGCCTTTCTTTCCACTTCGCGGCGCTCCGCTTCCTTACGCTTTCTGGCTGCCTCCCGCTCCTTGCGGATTCTCTCATCGTCTTTCTGTTTCTGCTTCTCTATTGCTTCAGCATTCGCTTTCTGCTTTGCTTCCCACTCCTGAAGAATCTCCTCGATTCGCATCTGGCCGGTGATCCGAAGTTCTTCTTCCTTTTCTTTCATGGCTTTTTCTTCTATATTAATGCCGCTTGCTACCGCCACCCCATTTGCCAGGGCTTCTTCTAGCGTAGCCCCTTTTACTATCTTGGTAATAGCGGAGTGCTTCTTTGGCTGCTCTTCTACAAAGGCTTCTTCGGCGATCTCCTCTACCACGGCTTTGCCAGCTTCCTCGGACTCCTCTGCATCTTCTTCCGCTTCATCCGGCAGCGCCCGGCTGACCGCTTCCGATACGGATTCCAGTTCTGCTTCATTCAGCGGCGTATCGCCTTCGACCTCTTCCGGCTCCTTTTCTGCTTCCTCTTCATCAGTTTTGGCTTTTTCTGCCACAGCCTTGACTGCCGCCGCTGCTGAATCTGCCGCAACTGCAGCGCGCCTTGCCGCCTGGCTCTTAACGGCAGCCGCCTTCTTCGGCGCTCCCGGACGATTGTCATACTTCTCCTGCTGAAGCGGTGTCAGCGGCTTATACTTCATCTTAAGTTCCATCGCCTGATAGACATACTTGCCTTCACTGAACCAAAGGATCAGGTCATCGCATTCTTCCAGACACTCTGCAGTCATGCCCGCCTCATGATACAGCTTCGCCAGCTCATACGCCCATTTTTCGACATACTCGGCTTTCTTAAAGTCTTCCAGCGCTGTGATCTGCTCTGTAAGCGGCGCGCCCTGCGCCTTCAATATCTTATACTTTAATATAAACTGGTTCGGATCTTTCGGAGCCAGTTTTACAAACTCTTCATAACAGTCTGATGCTTCCTCTATATCATCAATCTTCAATGCCAGCGTTCCCAGCCGGTATACAATCTTCCTGCTCCCGGGGGAACGGTCAAATGCAACGAATAAAATATCCCTGCTCTTCTGGAATTCTCCATTGTACTCATATATCTCGCTGACCGTATTCAGCATTGATGCATTTTTTACCCTTCGCCAGTCTATAGTATCTGCTATCTCCATAGCCTTTTTATACTGCTTTTGCTCCATGTGCTCGAGCATCTGCTCTGTCTTTACCCTATATTCATATTTATCCAAATCGCTCACCTCAAATTATTTATTCAAAAACTGATGTTATCTTACATTTTTACTTATATAAGTTTAGCATAAGGCATGGCTATTGTCAAAATATACGAACAAAATTGTTAAAAATATATTACAAAAGTTACAATTTTATAACCGCCCTTTTATATAGCGTTTTCCGTAGTCTTCTACCTTCATTGCCTTGCCTGCAAGAAATCCCTGGCCTATATCACAGTTCAGCCTGCAAAGGAACTTGCGCTGCTCCTGCGTCTCAACGCCCTCGCACACAACCTTCATATCCATATTATGGGCCATCTCTATCACTTTTTCAAAAATAACCCTCGTCCGCCGGTTATCCGATTCCAGAAGACTTTTGTCAATCTTCAGGATATCCCCCGACACGACGCTCAACATATTCAAAGATGCATACCCCGTTCCAAAATCATCAATCGCAAGTTTGAATCCTTTCCTGTGCAGTTCCCGCGCCAGTTTCATGATCCGGTTCCCTTCCTCGATAAATGCCGATTCCGTAAGTTCAAAGGTGAGATACTCATGGGGTATCTCATATCGGTCCACAATACTGCAGAAGTCTTCAAAGAAACTGTCCTGTTCTATATCTGCCCTGGACTGGTTTACGCTGACCGGCTTTAACTGCTTTCCCTCTTTCATCCATTTATTCATATATCTGCACACAAGTTCCAGCATATACAGGTCAAATCTATATATCAGGTTATAATCCTCAAAAAGGGATACAAATTCATTGGGCATAATCACCAAGCCATTGGATAGTTCCCAGCGGCACAAAGCCTCTCCCCCCACAATATTTTCCGTCTTCATATCAAACTGCGGCTGAATATAAAGTTTGAATTCCTTCTTCTCTATGGCTGATGAAGCCCATTCCAGGATCTGGCTGTTGTTATAATGCTGCTGCAGCATCCATTCGCTGTAATATGCATAACGGTCCTCCTTCACATATTTTTGAATGCTCTGCATTGCCATCAGCGCCTTATCAAGCATCCCCTTGACCGTTTCTGACCTGGTATCTGTCGGTATGTAGATGCCCGCATTCAGCCACACCTCTAACTCAATCTCCTTAATCCATCCGTCTTTCGTCAGTTCCCTGCGGATCTCCTCCATCCTGCGGCGCATGCTGTTCTCTCCCTCGTAAACCAGCAGAATGGAAAAGATGTCTTTCTCTATACGTCCACATACTTCCCTTCTGCCGCACGCCTCTTCCAGGTTTCTCGCTATCGTTTTTAATAGCCGGTCCCCGGTAGAAAAGCCATAGGTCCGATTGATAAACCGAAAATCTCTGATACCGAATTTTATCACGGCAAATTTCTGATCGGGATAACATTTAAATATATATTGCGCCTGCTCCACAAAGCCTTCCATATTATTAATTCTTGTCATGGAATCAGTCCGGGCTTCCTTCTTTATTACGTCATTAATCTTATTATATGTATTTCTGGCCACCTCAGCGTTAAAGGCAGCAAGCCCTGCCAGCCTGTCATCCGGAGTTGATTGATGAATATGTACGGCCTTCCAGTCCCCATCCTGCCTTTTCCATACAATGGATATCCGTGTATCTATTTCGGTCATGTACAATTCTTTCTTCGGCGTCCTGACCTTCAAGATCGCAAGCGTTACTCCTACTCGTTCTGATACTTCTATTCCATAGTGCCATTCCTGCAATATTTCATATATCCCGTCAGTCACTTTCATCTCCATTTCCATGACTTTAAGGACCTCATCTTTTGTCAGGCATATTCTGTCCTTGCTGATGCCAATCCAGGTAACGTCATCTGCCAGGTACTCCGCCATCTGATGGTAATCGTGCTTTCTAAAATACAGATCAGCCAGTCTTGCTGCCCTATTTTCTAACTCTTCCCCTTCGTGATTCATGCGTATACCTCCTGACGCCGCATCCCCATGCCTATCCTTAAGTCATGCTGGCTGCTCATCTCCATTATGTCCGAAATCCATTGCTTTTTCAATGGAAACATCATATATTATCAAAAAAATAGCCATCACAATCTTTCATGATTATAATGGCTATTTCTTATTTAATTTTATCATATTCTTTTATTCTAATCGGAGGGTCTGCTTTGATTCTATCGTTCCCTTATGCCTTTCTCCTTTTAATCAATTAATAACTCAAAGTCTTAGATCATTATATCTCAGCATCTACTATAAATATTTATAATAATAACTGCTATATTAACCTTTGATATCATTATTTATATCCCTCTGGTTACTATATAATCCAGCCTGTGATGGTTATTAATATCTATAACCGTTTCAATTATAGCCAGTATCCTTATCATTTGTCTATAATTGTATTAAGTTATTCCTTCTATAACCCTGGCTTACATAGTTATATAATTCTGATATATTAGGTAATGTTTCTTCACACATCTTCTAATATCTTTGAACTATTATGTGGTATTATTTTCAATATGTCTGCAAATATGAATCTTATATTCTTTCCGGTTTGTCTTCTCCGACTTCACTTTCATTCAATTATCTACCGGTTAATATCCTCTATGGTTAAGGCTTATTCTACGGGAACTTTTATTTGCCATACCACTAACATATTGAGATATTGATTCTGTTAAATTGTCCAATGGATTAAGCCTCCTTTAATCTAATATTTCCAAATGCAATTACATCTCACCGACATATGAAATATAATTTCTCAAATCCTTTAAAAAACATCTCCATACATTATTGATAATATATGCGACATCTTTCCAATTCCCTTTCTCGTCAGGAACTTTTTGGATCTCCCTTGGATTGACTTTATAATATCACCGCGCTCCATATTTGTCAACACTATTTTTAATTTTTTATTATTTTAATTTATAACTCAAAATTATTATATAAATTATCTGTTTTTTCAAAAATAATCATTAAATTCATGCAATAATGTCGCTTCCAATTGTTAACCTTGTATATTTAACAGTTGACATATTGGCTTCTTTCTTTTATACTTCATCTATAGCAATGCAGGATAATTGCGCGCATGTCCTGCCTCATCTTTTAGAAAGGAGTCCGTACTATCTTCTGTACGGTAAGATATTATGAATAACATTAATACTACAAACGCAGCTGGCAAGCCCTCTCCACGCAGACTGGTACTGATCGCAATGATGACCGCCATCACCTGCATCCTCGCCCCATTATCCATACCAATCCCCGTAAGCCCTGTACCAATCAGCCTTACCAATCTGGTATTGCTGATAAGCGTATATATCCTAGGCTGGAAGGATGCCAGCATCAGCTTCATCATCTATCTCCTTCTTGGCCTGGCCGGGCTTCCTGTATTTTCCGGGTTTTCCGGCGGATTGGGAAAGATCGCCGGTCCCACCGGCGGATACCTGGCGGGCTTTATCTTCATGACTGTGATTGCCGGCCTGGCCGTGGATATCTTTTCCGGCAGGCGTCTTCCCGCAGTCATCGGTATGGCGCTGGGCACTGCCGTGGCCTATGCGTTTGGCACTGCTTGGCTTGCCATCCAGATGGATCTTACATTTATCTCCGCACTCTCTATCGGCGTACTCCCCTATCTGGCCGGAGATACGCTAAAGATCATATTGGCCGTAATTGCCGGTCCCATGCTTCAGAAAAGGCTGCGCCCCTTAAATCTCTAAGGGGGGCAGCCTTTCTTCTTACAGAATAATGTCTCCGATCTTCTTATAATCCTCCAGGCTATATGCCTCTATGATATTGCCCTGCACCACATACAGTACCTCCTTAATATACACGCCTCTGGCGCCCTGCACTCCATTTCCGTTAATCTCCTCATCCATATTGCAGACAAATCCGCTGTTGTCGTCATAAGAAAACAGATAATAGTGCCGGCCTCCCTGAGTGTATCCGGCAAATCCGATCAGATTGCGTTCCTGGTCAACCAGCGCCGCCTTATAATCGTATGATACATCCGTGCTATATACATTTTCCAGCACGTAGGTGTCTGCCTCTTTTACATCCGCTTTATTGGAAATGTCGAACATCGTCAATTTGATTCCATCCGTTGACTGAGCCTTTTCATCCACGTCCATTCCAATCCCAAGCAGCCTGTCTTCGCCATAGAAATGAAGATACTCTGAAAAACCGGGAATCTTCAATGCCCCAAGAATCTTAGGATTCTTCGGATCGGACAAGTCCACGCTAAAGAGCGGATCCATCTGCCTGAATGTCACGATATATCCTGTATCTCCCATGAATCTGGCGGAATATACCTGCTCATCTTCAGCCAAACCTTCAATGGAGCCTATGACTTCCAGGTTCTTATCCAGCACATAGACGCTGTTATCATCACCTTTTGTCGTGACCACGCGCAGATTTCCTTCGTATTCATCGATACAGAAGGAATCCTTCAGATAGCCGTCAAACTTGCCCTGGGCGATCGCCTTTAGTTCTCCGTTTTTGTAGGCTACTTTACGGACCGTCGTAGTATCTCCCTTCGGATATCCCCACTGCGTCTCGTAGAAATAGATATTCTCATTGCTGACATATGCCTGGCCGCCATTGGAGAATATGGCCTTACTGTCCTTGGTTTCTTTCGGATGATCGAGATCAACAGATGTAATCACTTCATACATATTTGCCTGCAATACCGGAGGCAGAAAGATGTCGTCTTTCGCTAAAACTTCTCCATTAACCATTGGGACAAATGTCCCAGGCTCGCTCTTTCTCAGTTCCTGGCCCGTATAGAATTCGCTGAACAAGTACAAGTATCCGTTCGCCATTCTTGAGGAACTATAGTTCCCACTCTGGGTCACCCGTCCCTCCTCCCGGGGTGATGAAGCGTCCCGGACATCATAGGTGACGGCTTCCACAGATTGCGTATTATAAAAGCCTCTGCCGGAAGGATAGTCCCCATCTTCCAAAACATCGAATTTGCTGCAGATCAATACCAGTTTTCCGGAATCCGGCTGCAGATAAATCTCCTGGATCTGGGATGCATCGTCAGCCTTAATAGAGCCGGCCTCTTCCATATCCTTGCCGTCTGCTTTTACGATCGACACTTCCTGCCTGCTGTCTTTCAGCACATACAGATATTTTCCATCCGTCTTAACCACATCGCCTTCGTCCACGCCTTCCTGCCTGACATTGGTCCGGGAGTATTCGGCGCTTTCTTCATGGGCCACGCCCGCATCCGATGACTTAGTTCCGGCATTCGGCGCTGATGACGCGTTTCCGGACGCGTTATCTGGCGCTGTGCTTTCCAAAGTCTTGGTTCCTGAATCCGATGTGACGAATTCCCTCGTCTTCATCTCCTTCTGGTATCTCTCAATATACTCGTAGATCTCATCATAACTGTTCGCACTGGCAATCTGCTTGCTGTCGCTGATCTGACTGCTTCTAGAGCCTGACGGCTTGCTTTTATCAGGGGTCCCATCCCTACTTCCCCATACGGCTCCCGCAATCACGACAGCCAGGCATGCCGCGGCCAGCGCTGTGACCTGGTATGGACGCAGCCGCTTTTTCTGCTTCTTTCCTTCCAGCATCTCCTTAACATGATCCGGGCTCAGACTGTCCGCAGCCTTTATCTCGTCTGCCCGGTCCTTGATTCTATCGATGATTTCCCGCTCTTTTCTATCCATACAACCGCCTCCTTCGACTCATTTCAAGATACACTCCATCTTCTGCAATGCACGGCTTCGCTTGGAACGCACCGTGTTCGGGTTCATGCGAAGCATCTGTGCGATCTCCCGGCTATTATAGCCCGCGAATACCGACAGGCCCACAATCTCCTGCTCTTCGTCCGACAAGATAAAGAATGCCTTTCTGACATCGATCATCTCACTGTAGTCCGGCTCTTCGGAAGCAAACAGTGTAAATGCCTCCCCGGACTGTTCCATCTTCCTGGACGCTTTTTTTATTTTTTTTCTGCATATATTAGCCAGGATTGTGAATATCCAGTTCTTAAAGGCGTCTCTGCTCCGAAGCTTCCCGATATTCTCGTAAGCGGCTACCACAGCTTCGCTGACAGCATCCTCCGCCTCCTGCCGGTTTCTCATTATGCACACGGCAAACCGGTACAAATCCATATAGACCGCTTCATACATCTGCGCAAATGTCTCTGCATTACATCTCATATCTTATCCTCCCTGTCAGATATGGCTTATGGTTCTGGTCAGGTTCCTGTTATATATTAGAGTCGAAAAACAGCCTAACTGTTGCAATTGGGGACGCAGTAATTTTATTCTACCGCGTCCCCAATTATCTTTTTTATCCTGTCTCTATGAAATAGATTAGTCTCTGTAGTAATTGATCAGGCAGCCCTTCAGGATAATCTCCCTTTCCGCGTCCGTCATATCGCCCAGCTGCAGATGGATTTCCTTCAGGTCTTCCCCTACCACGTAAGCCTTAATATCCGCCGCCTTCTCTTCCACTGCCTTTCTGATATCCGGCACGAACAGATAGTCTCCATTCTTGAAGCTGAGGCTCTCATGATCTTCTTTGGTAATAAACGGAAGCATGCCCCAGTTGATCAGATTGGAGCGGTATCTCTTGGTAGCGTACTCATTGGCAATGTTCGCCCATCCTCCCAGCACTTTCTGGCAGGACGCCGCCTGCTCCCTGGCGGAGCCGTCTCCAGGCTTCACTGCGAATATGGTGCTTCCTACTCCCAGGTTGCCTTCGCCCGCCTCCGGATAGGCCTTACGCACCTTGTCCATAACCGGCTTTAATTCGTCCAGCACTTCCAGCGGGCACTGTCCTGCCTCGATCGCTTTCTGCGCTTTCTGCACTTCCTTGGCTCGTCCCACATAAGCCGGGTCTTTCCTGGATAGTGCAAATTCGGCCAGCCCCAGCGGATTGGAACGATAGGAAGACGTCTCGCCCGACGGTATCAATTCATCCGTCGTGGTTACCGGGTCATGAATCTCTGAGACAACCTTCAGCACCAAATTCTCCGGCAGCGCAGGCATCTGCGGCCAGTCCTTAATATTCGGCCCGAACTTGATCTCCACGGACGGATCTGCCACGCCCTTGCTGTCAAAGACACGGTTCGCATAGATATTCTTATCAAAATGATATTTCCGTCCCACGTACTCCACATCCATCGCTGTGGCAGGGGTAAGGAATCCCTTGTTTGCAGCCGTCGCCGCAATAGAGCGGGCATCCATAAGAGCCACGGAAGCAATCTGTCCGCTCTGGAGTTTGGAGCCTTCTCTGTTCGGGAAGTTTCTTGTCGAGTGGCGGATGGAGAACGCATGATTGGCAGGCGTATCCCCGGCGCCAAAGCATGGTCCGCAGAATGCCGTTTTAACAATGGTTCCTGCTTCCATCAAGGTTGCAACTGCCCCGTTCTTCACCAGTTCCATATAGATCGGGGTACTTGCCGGATATACGCTGAATGTGAACTCATCCGCGCCGATGTAACGCCCCTTGATGATATCCGCCGCCGCACAGATATTCTCAAATCCGCCGCCCGCGCAGCCTGCGATGATTCCCTGCTCTACATACAATTTGCCATCCACGATCTTATCCTGAAGTGTATAGTCTACCGCTTTGTCCAGGCTGACCAGCGCCTTTTGCTCCACGTCATGAAGCACATCCTTAAGGTTGGCGTTTACCTCGTCGATGGTGTAGACGTTGGACGGGTGGAATGGCATCGCGATCATTGGCTTGATCTCGCTTAAGTTCACGTATACCATGCCATCATAATATGTAATGGCCCCCGGATTCAGTTCCTGATACTCTTCCACTCTTCCGTGGATGTCATAGAATTCCTTAATCTTCTCATCCGTCCGCCAGATCGAAGACAGACAGGTGGTCTCCGTCGTCATAACATCTATGCCGATACGGAAGTCGGCGCTTAATTTGGAGACTCCCGGTCCTACGAACTCCATAACCTTATTGTTCACATAGCCATTTCCAAAAGTCGCCCCAATGATCGCAAGCGCCACGTCCTGCGGGCCTACGCCCACTGACGGCTCGCCATCAAGGTAGATTCCCACTACGCCCGGCATCTTGATATCATAGGTCTTATTCAGGAGCTGCTTTACCAGTTCCGGTCCTCCTTCTCCCATAGCCATGGTGCCCAATGCGCCATAGCGGGTATGGCTGTCGGAGCCAAGTATCATCTTGCCGCCGCCTGAAAGCATCTCGCGGGCATACTGGTGAATGACTGCCTGATGAGGCGGCACATATACGCCGCCATACTTCTTGGCACAGGTAAGGCCAAACATATGGTCATCTTCATTGATCGTGCCGCCGACCGCGCACAGAGAATTATGGCAGTTTGTCAAGACATAGGGAATGGGAAACTTCTCAAGGCCAGACGCCCTTGCCGTCTGGATGATTCCTACAAACGTAATGTCATGGGAAGTCAACTTATCAAATTTAATCTGAAGCCTCTCCATGTTCCCTGATAAATTGTGAGCTTCAAGGATCCTGTATGCCATCGTATTTCTGGCTGCCTCTTCCTGGGATACTTCCTGCCCGGTCTTTGCCTTTGCCTCTTCGGCGCTTTTAGCAATCTCTGTTCCATTTAACAGATAGACTCCTTTATCAAACAGTTTCACCATATCTTGTCTCCTCCTAATCATTCATATACTTCATGTGATCTGCTACCATCATGGCAATCTTGAATGTCAGCGCATCCTCAAACACACGGACATCCAGTCCTGTCTTCTTCTGGATCTTCTCCAGCCTGTACACCAGCGTATTGCGATGCACGTACAACTGCCTCGCAGTCTCGGATATATTCAGGTTATTGTCAAAGAATGTATATACTGTCGTCAGTTCTTCCTCCTCGAACTGGACGGCCACATCCCCGTCAAACACCTCTTTTAAAAACATCTCGCACAGGGACGCCGGAAGCTGATGGATCAGCCGCCCGATTCCCAGTTCACTATATGCCAGAATGTTCTTATCCACATAGAATACTCTTCCCACCTCAAGCGCCATATCTGCCTCTTTGTAGGATCTGGATACCTCTTTTAACTCATCCACAATGGTTCCGTAAGATATCCGGACGCTTACCATGGCTTCCATATTCAGCGTATCCACAAGCACTTTCGCTATCTGGTTCAACTGTCCATAGCCATCCGTATTCTCAAGGGCCTTTACCAGAATTACATGCCTCTCGTCAACTGCTGTCACAAAATCCTTCGTGCCGGTGGCATATAACCCTTTAAGCGTCTCCAGAATCAGGCTCTCACCCTCATTCTTGGCCTCGATCAGAAATACCGTCCGTTTAAGTTCTGTCGGAATCTTCATCTTCTTCGCCTGGTTATATACATCTACCAGCAGCATATTATCCAGAATAAGGTTCTGGATAAAACGATTCTTATCCATTCTCTCCTTATATGCATACAGAAGGTTGGCAAGCTGGCTGGCTCCCATCTTTCCCGCTATGGACATCCGGGGATCCTGCCCCGCCAGCGCCAGTATATAGGCCGGCTCGTCTTCGTCGCATACAAGGAACAGCCCGGCGTCTTCCCCCGCCTGTTCCGGCTCTTTAAGCGCCTTCCGGCAGAAAGAGGCCACCTCTTTTTCCAGCCCCAGCATCCTTTCGCTGGTCATTACAAGACATTTGGCATCCATATCCCAGACGCCGCACTCAAGCCCTGTAATACGCTTTATATCCTGTACTGTTTTATGCAATATCTGATTCGATAACAATCGTTACCCTCCTGTTCTGCTAAATGCATGTTCTATTCTACCATATGTTAGAAATCATGTCTAATATTTTGCCCTTTCCCTTTGGAAGTAAATCACTGTTTTCAATCCAATTGTTTCATTTTCTCACTTATGTTATACTTTAAGAAAATAAGGGTGGAAAATTTTGTCAGCAGGCAATATCAAGACATCAAAAAAGAGTTTGCTTACATGCAATGTATCGAAAGTTTTCAAAAGAATGACCTTAAAGCGGTAAAGGAATATGACGCGGAATTTCACCGTTTTATAATCCATACCACCAAGAACAGTCGTATAGAAGCAACCATCAGAAATCTAATCAAACTTAGCAAATGCATTGTTGTCAAATCCGATGACAGCCTTTCCAGCCAGGATATAGATGCGCTCCGGCAGTTTCTGAATGCCCTCCGGGATTCAAACGAATCTTTGGCGGAGGAACTTATGCGAAAGCGCGTAGCTGCTTCTAAAAAGTATCATTTCAATCGGTATTATATGGGAGAATATAATTAACATTTTCAATATCATCAGTAAGGCCAGGGATTCGTAACTCAACCCCTGGCCTTTTTCTCATAATTATCAACACTCTATTAGTTTGTAATCGTCAGTTCTGTCTCTTTGTCAAATACATGGATCTTCTCAGCATCCAGGGCAAACTTGACTGTATCTCCCGTTCTTGCTGTCGTTCTTGGATCAACTCTTGCGGTCATGTTAGAGCCTTCATAGTCAAAGTACAGATATACTTCCGCGCCAAGCATTTCATATACACGGATTGTTGCTTCGATTACCGTGTTCGGAGACGCTTCAATAAACATCTGCTCATCATGAACATCTTCCGGACGGATTCCAAGCACTACCGTCTTTCCGTCATAGCCGCCTTCGATAAGCTTCTTGCCCTTTGCCGGAGGAAGCTCGATCTCGGAAGGGCCTGCAGCAAGCCATACCTTATCGCCTTTTACCTTGCATATAGCGTCGATAAAGTTCATCTGCGGAGATCCGATGAATCCTGCTACGAACAGGTTGCAAGGATAATCATACAGTGTCTGAGGAGTATCTACCTGCTGTACGATACCAGCATTCATAACTACGATTCTTGTACCAAGGGTCATAGCCTCTGTCTGGTCATGCGTTACATAGATAATTGTGGTTCCCAGTCTCTGATGCAGCTTGGAGATCTCAATGCGCATCTGTCCACGAAGTTTTGCGTCCAGGTTTGAAAGAGGCTCATCCATAAGGAATACCTTAGGATTACGCACGATAGCACGTCCCATAGCAACACGCTGTCTCTGTCCGCCTGACAAAGCCTTTGGCTTACGGTCTAACAATGGCTCAAGATCCAGAACCTTAGCCGCTTCGCGAACCATCTTGTCAATCTGATCCTTTGGCACCTTTCTTAGTTTCAGGCCAAATGACATATTATCATAAACGGTCATATGAGGATACAGAGCATAGTTCTGGAATACCATCGCGATGTCTCTGTCCTTAGGCTCAACGTCATTTACAATCTTGTCACCAATCTTCAGTTCTCCGGAAGAGATCTCTTCCAGGCCGGCGATCATTCGAAGCGTTGTAGATTTGCCGCATCCGGAAGGTCCTACGAAGATGATGAACTCCTTGTCTTCGATCTCAAGGTTGAAGTCTTTAACCGCCTCAAATCCATTTGGATACACTTTGTTAATATGTTTCAGTGATAAACTTGCCATTTTGAATTCCTCCTAAAAATACTTTCGTATCTATGATATCGTTTCGTTCTGTTACAAAGTATATAAAAAAAGTCCAACTTGGGGTATGCCCAAATTGAACAATTTTTTTCTGGTTTTCTATACAAGTTGACCAAGGAAGAATTTTACAGCAGCGCCTGGTAGATATCGCGCTTGCTTACGCCCCGGTCCTTGGCTACTTGCTTCATGGCTTCCTTCTTACCCATGCCCCGCTCAAGATAATATTCCATATGCGCTTCAATGTCCATTTCTTCCCACTGGGCCTTTTCCTCTGCCCTGATCTCTTCGCGGCTCTTTCCCTCGATCACCATCACGCACTCGCCTTTCGGCTCCTGGCTCTCGTAATAGTCAAGCGCATCCTCGATCGTGGTGGCAAATACCGTCTCATGCTTTTTCGTCAATTCCCTGCATACGCTGAGCCTGCGGTTACCCAAAGCCTCGTAGAGAACCTTAAGCGTCCGGGTCAGCCGATGGGGCGCTTCATAGAGAATCATGGTCCGGGTCTCCCCTTTTAGTTCCTCCAGTATGGCCTGGCGCTCCTTCTTATCGGTCGGAAGAAAAGCCTCAAACGCAAATCTTCTGGTAGCCAGTCCGGATATGGTAAGCGCCGTGATACAGGCTACTGCTCCCGGAAGGGCAGTTACGGTTATTCCCGCCTCCTGGCACATGCGCACTAATTCTTCTCCCGGATCCGAGATGCCCGGCGTCCCCGCATCCGTAATCAGGGCTATATCTTCTCCACTTTGAAGCCGTTCTGCCAGCCTGTGCCCTTTTTCTATCTTGTTGTACTCATGATAACTGGTCATAGGGGTCTTAATCTCGAAATGATTCAGCAGCTTGATGCTGTTTCGCGTATCCTCGGCCGCGATCAAATCCACCTCTTTTAGGACACGGATGCATCTAAGCGTCATATCTTCCAGATTGCCTATCGGCGTTGCGCATAAGTATAATGTTCCTGACATGTCTTCTCCTTTTAGCCCCTTTTAAAGGCTAGTCCATCCCATATATTTTCATCATTTCTTCCGTATATTTTCCATCCTGCTCATACGAGATGAGAGGCGGCTCTACCTTCATTCTGGGATTGCCTCCCCGCAGACCTTCAAGCAGCACCATATTGGGCTCTTTATCCACGAATGGATACACCAGCCGCATACGCTTCGGCTCAATTCCTGCGGCTGTCATCTTAGAAAGTATCTCCGGCAGCCTGAATGGCCGGTGGATCATATAGAATCTTCCCTTCGGCTTCAGAAGCCTGGCGCTCTCCCTTAAAATATCATCCAGCGTACATAGGACCTCATGGCGGGCAATATACAAGGCTTCATTTTCATTCTTCAGCCCGTGATCTCCGATCATATAGGGGGGATTTGTCGTAATTACATGAAAAGAGGCCGCCCCAAATATGGCGGATGCCTCTTTGATATCTCCTGTGATAATGTCCACCTTGTCCTGCAGATGATTATGTCTAACGCTTCTGCGGGCCATATCGGCGCTTTCTTCCTGAATCTCAAGGCCGGTATAATGCGCCCCTTCATTCTTCGCTTCCAGCAGAATCGGAAGTATTCCAGTTCCGCTGCCCAGATCCAGCGCCGTCTCGTTCTTCTTCACCGTGGCAAAAGAAGACAGAAGTATGGCGTCCATGCCAAAGCAGAAGCGTCCCGGGCTCTGTATAATCTCATATCCTTTAATCATCAGATCATCCAGGCGCTCGTTAGGCTTTAAACTATTCATCATCCAGTTTTGACGCTCCATTCTTCTCTTCCAGCGCCTTTAGCTGTGCCAATTCTTCTTTGGATAATTTCACATCCTTCTTCTTGCGCTTTGGCTTGAATCTAAGTTCGCTGGCTTTATACTCACGGATCTCTTTTTCATCATTATCCAGGGTTACGATAACCTTCACCTGCTGCCGCAGCACATTAACAGACTGCACATCGCCTCTCAGGCCTTCCGGCGTAGTTACATGATCTCCATTGGAAGGAAGTCGGCTGTTCAATTCTTCATAAGTCTCTTCCTCATTGGTCAGGCAGCACATCAGCCTGCCGCATACCCCTGATATCTTAGAAGGGTTCAGGGATAGATTCTGCTCTTTCGCCATCTTGATGGATACCGGCGCGAATTCAGACAGATACGTATTGCAGCAAAGCGGACGGCCGCAGATCCCGATTCCTCCCCGGATCTTCGTCTCATCTCTTACTCCGATCTGTCTCAGTTCTATCCTGGTCCTGAACACGCTCGCCAAGTCTTTCACCAGTTCCCTGAAGTCAATCCTCCCGTCTGCGGTAAAGTAGAAAAGCACCTTATTGTTGTCAAATGTATACTCCGCGTCGATCAGCTTCATCTCAAGGCCATGCTTGCGGATCTTCTCAAGGCAGATGCCAAATGCTTCCTTTTCCTTTTCCCTGTTCTTTTCTTCCTTGCGGATGTCATCCTGGGTCGCAATACGGATGACCGGCTTCAGCGGCTGGGTGATCTTGTCATCCTCTACATCCTTCTGGCCGGTGACTACCGTGCCAAACTCAACGCCTCTGGCCGTCTCGACGATCACCTTATCCCCTGTATGAATATTATATTTCCCCGGCGCGAAGAAGTATATCTTCCCTGCCGGGCGGAACCTTACTCCAATTACTCTTGTCATATTGTTAATTCTCCTTTATTGTCAGGAACAACAGTTCCATTACCAGATCAAAGTTTACATTGGCCTTTAATCTGGCTTTGGCTTTTTCCAGGCTTTCTATGATAAGCTCGATTCCTTCATAGGAACTTCTCTTAGCCCGTTCTTTGATATATTTTATCTGGTCTTTGAATACGACCTTATCCATATCCTTGGTTGCTTTATATAATAAGACATCCCGATACCATATCATGATAATATCCAGATAGTCATTGATTTCCAACTTATATGCCGTGATCCGGCTTACCGCCTGCACGATCTCGCTTAACTCCATCTCATTGATGTACTTCAGCAGCTGCACCGCCTCATCACGGATCTCATTAAAATGTTCGGAATTCGCCAGCATAATGGCACGTCCCATATTTCCCTGGGCAAATGCAGTGCACATATCCGCCTTATAATCCGGAACCTGCATGGTCTCCATCAGATACTTCTTAATCAGGGTATCCTTAATATTACGCAGTTTCAGCATTACGCACCTGGAATTAATCGTCGGCAGCAGCGTATCCGCATTCTCTGTAAGAAGCATGATTACCGCATATTCCGGCGGCTCCTCGATCGTTTTAAGCAAGGCGTTCTGCGCCTGGGTCGTCATCATATCTGCCTGGGGAATAATGTATACCTTATATGGTCCCTGGTAGGGCTTTATCATAATCGTATTATTCACCTGTTCCCGGATGTCGTCCACACTAATAGAATTCGGCTTCTCGTGTGTAACCTTTATAATATCCGGATGGTTGCCGCTTTCTGCCTGTCTGCAGGAATGGCATTCATTGCACGGATCCGGCCCGCCTTTCTCGCACAGCAATGTGGCGGCAAACAGATTCGCCAGCATCTTCTTGCCGGCTCCCCGCTCTCCATTCAATATATAAGCGTGGGACACCTTGTCCTCTCTTACCGCATTCCTGATATAATTAATAATGTCTTTGTGGCCAACCACATCTTTAAACGTTCCCATGTCGTATTTCCCCTATAATTTCTTCTAAGCATCGTGTTCTATTATCATTCACAAATCTTTTCTGTATCCCAAGGCTTTTCAGATTCTCTTCTGCGAAATCCTTCGTGTCTGCAAGAAATCTTCTGCATAATTCCGCGTATTTGGGCGTCTTCTGCTCCCGCTCCCGCGCCAGGGCCCTGGCAAGCCGCTCGCCGTCTTCTACCTCGATATAGATCGGCGCCAGTTTATCAGGCCCATAAAACTTCTGCATCCGTTCATAAGACTGAAGGGTTCCGATTACCAGATAGTCCGATGTATCAAGGTTGATCTGGCCATCATCAACGGTGGCATACTTCCAGATGCCGTGCACCGTATCATAGGCGCGTTGCTCTATCACCTTCCCTTGATTCTCATATGCATTTAATGTATCCTCTGAAACGAAAAAGTATTCTACGCCGTCCCGCTCTCCTTCCCGGATTGGCCGGGTAGTATACAGCGTAATCGTCTGAAGCCAGGGCAATGCCTTCTTGACTTCCTTAAACAGCGTATCCTTCCCGGAAGAACTCTTTCCCATCATATAATAAATCTTACCCATGCATCCAAACCTCAATATACTGGTCTTCTTTCAATCCTTCGATAGCGAATCTTAGATTATGATACCATTGTAACATATCTACCGCCTCTTGTGATACCCTTTCTCCCGGTACGATCAAAGGACTTCCAGGAGGATAGAGATATGCATACTCCGTGGATATATACCCTACACTATCCCTCCACGGCAAACGCCGGACCTTGCTTCCAGGTACTGCGCTGATTGCAGCCTCATCCAGCATATTCTCCATCACAGAACTGTTATATACCACTTCCGGCCTGGGCAGGCTCGCCCCTATAATCGTGGGCGTTTCTTCCAGACAATTCCCCGACCGCATCCGTTCGTCCGCCTGGGCGTCAATCTCTTTCAGCGCCCTTGCCAGACGCTCCATGCCATCCTCCGTGTCTCCTATGGATGTCATTGCCAGAATATAAGTCCCGGCTACCATCTCCATCTGTAGATGGTATTCATTCAGCAGTATCCTGTAGAGCCTTTTACTACTCATGTCAGCATGCCGGACGGATATGACGATCTTGGACCTGTCAAAATTCTCCGTCTCCACCAGTTCCAGGCGTTTCAGCTGTCTAAGCCTCCCCCGCATCTTCTCCAGCATCTTGACATAAGGATCGAATAGTTCTTTTCTTCTGTTTTCCAGCATATCGATGCAGGAGTCTATGCTGGACATCAACACATAAGACGGGCTGCTGGACTGGAGCATCCGCAGATATTCCCGGACTCCCTTGCGGCTTGCAAGGCTTCCATTGATATGCAGAAGCGCAGTCTGCGTCAACGCCGGCAATGTCTTGTGAAGGCTGTGGATCACGATATCCGCCCCCCTCGTATTAGCGTTCTGAGGAAAATATGGATGAAAGCCAAAATGCGCTCCATGGGCTTCATCCACAATCAGTGGTATGCCTTTTTCATGGACCGCTTCTGCTATGGCTTCCACATCCGATACCACGCCGTCATAAGTGGGCGACACGATAACCACTGCCCGGATGGAAGGATACTTATCAAGGGCCTCCCTCACATCGTCTACGGAAACCTCTGTATTCAACTGCGCGCAATGATTGAATTCAGGATACAGATACACTGGATTCAATTCATTCATGTATATGGCATGATACACAGACTTGTGGCAATTTCTTGCCACAAGTATGGTATCTCCTTTTTTTGTTACGCCGGCAATGGCGCTTAAAATTCCTACGGTACTTCCATTGATTAGAAAATGAGTCTCATCCGCATGGTATATCCTGGCTGCCCGGATCTGAGCCTCCTTCAGGATCCCCTCCGCATGATGAAGGTCGTCAAATCCCTCAATCTCCGTAATATCAATCTTATAGGGAACCGTGGACTTGAGCATGTCCAGATTCCGCTTATGGCCCGGCATATGGAACCCATAATAGTCTGAGTCGCTATAGTCTTTTAACTTATCATATATCGTGCTCATTATAATCTCTTTAATAATTCTTCTCTTTCCTTTTCAAAGCCAGGCTTTCCAAGCAGCGCGAACATGTTCTTCTTATAACTCTCCACGCCTGGCTGGTTAAATGGATTCACGCCGGATATATATCCGCTTACGCCAATGGCAAATTCAAAGAAGTAGAACAACTGCCCCAAAGAGAACTCATCCTGCCTTGGAACATTAACAATCAGGTTCGGAACATTTCCATCCGTATGGGCAAGAATCGTGCCATTCATGGCGCTTTTGTTGACAAAATCAACCGTCTGCCCCGCCAGATAGTTCAGTCCGTCAAGGTCGACCGGCTCTTCCTGGATTCTAATCTCCTCGGCAGATTCCTCCACATTCAGGACCGTCTCAAACATGATACGGCTTCCGTCCTGGATGAACTGACCCATGGAATGAAGGTCTGTGGTAAGGTCAACAGACGCCGGATAGATTCCCTTCTGGTCTTTGCCTTCGCTCTCCCCGCAGAGCTGCTTCCACCACTCGGATACATAGTGAAGGCTTGGCTCGTAGTTTGCAAGAATCTCGATGGATTTCCCTTTTCTGTGGAGAATATTGCGGATCGCCGCGTACAAAACTGCATCGTTGCTCTCATAAGGATCGCCAATCGCCCTCTCTCTTGCAGACGCTGCGCCTTCCATTAGTTTCTCTATATCCGCGCCGCTGACTGCGATCGGAAGAAGTCCCACCGCCGTCAATACAGAGAAGCGGCCTCCTACGTCATCCGGAACTACGAAGGTCTCATATCCTTCTTCTGCAGCCAGGTTCTTAAGCGCTCCCCTTGCCTTGTCGGTGGTAGCGTAGATCCTCTTTGCCGCTTCCTCCTTGCCGTACTTCCTCTCCAGCATCTCTTTAAAAATACGGAAGGCAATGGCTGGCTCCGTGGTTGTACCTGACTTTGAGATAATATTTACGGAAAAGTCCCTGTCTCCTACCACATCCATCAGATGCTTGAGGTATGTACTGCTGATGCTGTTGCCTACATAATAGATCTCCGGAGTCTTACGAATTTCCTTAGATACCATATTATAAAAGTTGTGGCGCAAGAACTCGATTGCCGCTCTTGCTCCAAGGTAAGAGCCACCAATGCCAATTACAAGGAGCACTTCTGAATCCCCCTGAATCTTTGCCGCTGCTTTCTGAATACGCACGAATTCTTCCATGTCATAATCCACCGGAAGGTCGATCCAGCCAAGGAAATCATTCCCCGCCCCTTCCCGGCCAAGAAGTTCTGCCTTCGCCTGTTCAGCGATCTTCTTCATAGATTCAATCTCATGCTCTGAAATAAATGTCTTTGCTTTAGAATAGTCAAATGTTACTTTACTGTTCATAGTGACCCCTTCCTTCCATCTTTCCATCTTATAAGTATGTACTATTTTATTTTATCAAATCGGCCACTTTTAATCAAGCCATAAACTCCTCCAGAATCTGCCGTATCAGCACGTCTTTTGCTACTTCTTCCTTCTCTTTTTCCCTTCTTGCCTTCCGGTCTGCCGATGCAGCCTGAATCTGCGGAGCCACATCCGGCACCTCATATGGTTCCGGCATGGTCGGACTGGTAATCTCAGGAGGCGCCGTAGGCGACGGCACTTCTTTTCTCGGCATTGGCCTCTCCGGCTCTCCCCTATCGTTCTTATCTGTTCTGGAGGATTTCTTCTGATCCTCTTCTTCCCTGGCTGCCTTCACTACCTTTGCCGCCTTCTGGCGCGGGGTCTCCGGCTCATTCTCTATCGCAAATATGTCCTCGCCATCCCCTTCCTCCCAATCCGGCACTACTCCAAATTCGGATACCGGTGTCTCCGGAGCCATTACCTTGATCTCTTTCTGGTACGCCTTTTCATAACGGTGCAGGCATACATTTTCCAGATAGTCAACCATATAGTTCTGCACTGCCTCCATGCGGTATTCCTCGTCCGTGGTCAGATGGACCAGATAGATCAGAATGGCAAGCCCGGCGCCAGCAGCCCCTGTCTTAATCACCATGTCGCCCATTCCATTTACCGCGTACTCAAGAAGCGCCCCCGCCGCTCCCAGTATCAGGCACAGTCCGGCCGTGGCCTTCTCCATCCGCCTCCAGCTGTGCAGCTTCATTCCTACAACCTTGTACTCATACAAGTACTTGTCTACAAACACCCTGACGTTTTCCACCGTATCGCTGATCATGCAGGCATGTTCGAATTTGGCGCGCACCAGGCGCATAAGCGGGTGGGTACTTTTATTCATATTCCCGGCTGCGCGCACCAGCTGTTTCAAAGTTACATTTGCAATCAGTTTACTCACAATCCCTATGACCGTCAGGATTCCCATTAGCACGAATATCACGTGCTTGTCCAGTATAATTTCTAACATAAAAAAGCCCTCCTTTTGCTTAGAATTATACTTGAAATTCCAAAGGAGGGTATAAAAACCGTTCTACAGATTCTGACCCCTGATGTGGAGGAATCTGTCAGATTCTTAAGAATCTTCGTCCGGCCGTAATTATATCATTGTCAGCAATTCCTTCATAAGCCTTACGCTGTGGGCGATCGCCTGCCTTTCAAAGGTAGGGTAATCCATGGTCGCGCTGTTGTCGGCTTTGTCCGAAATGGCACGGATTATGACATACGAAACTTTGTTCAGGTACGCTGCCTGTGCAATCCCGGCTCCTTCCATCTCCACGCACAGTGGATGGAAGTTCTCCACGATCTTTTCTTTTGCCTCCCTGGATGAGATGAACTGGTCGCCGCTTGCCACCTTTCCGGTAAATGTGCGGATGTCCGGGTTCGCCTTCTCATTAGCCTTGGCTGCCTTGCGCACAAGTTCTTCATCTGCTGGAAACGCCAGCGTATCCATCCTCGGTATCTGCCCGATGGCATCCCCGAATATAGTAGCGTCCATATCATGGTGAAGGGCATCCGTGGAGATAACCATATCGCCAATATCAATTCTCGCATCCAGAGATCCTGCAATTCCGGTATTGATCAGCATATCTGCCTGGAACCTGTCCACAAGTATCTGGGCACAGATGCCAGCATTGACTTTGCCGATTCCGCTTCTAACTACCACCACGTCCTTGCCGCACAGTTTCCCCTTGCAGAAAACCATAGATGCCTGCTCTACCGTCTCCTGAATATCCATATCTTCCTTCAATGCCGCAACTTCTTCTTCCATTGCTCCGATAATTCCTATCATATCAACCTCTCCTCCTTATATCACGATTACTCCATGTAGGTAGTTTATCACAACTAAATCACGATGCCAACTTATATAACATTTAGTATCTGTGATTTAAAATATTACATTTTTCTGAAATATCATAAAAGATATAGAAATCCTATGATTTCTTTGCTATAATCCGTATTGAATATTTGTTATATTAATAATCTATAATGAAGAGCAAACAAGGGAGGCAATATTTATGGAATACAGACCACATGGTGTCTGTTCTCAACTAATTCGTGTAGAGTTGGACGGAGATATCGTTAAAAACGTAGAATTTGTAGGAGGCTGCAACGGCAACACCAAAGGTATCTGCAGCCTGATCAGAGGAATGAACGTACACGATGTTATTTCCCGGCTGGAGGGCATCACATGCGGCTATAAGTCTACATCCTGCCCGGATCAGCTGGCATATGCATTAAAGAAAGCAATCGGCCAATAGACATCGCTGCCAGGAAATCTGCGACTACCAATTTCCTGTAGAAAAAGGATACGAGGCCTAGCATATAACCTCGCATCCTTTTCTGTCCTTTTTGTCTTATACGTTTTTCTCTTGATTCCGGAGAGATTGTGGGAAGCACCGTCTACGACGACTTTAACCCGTCTCGTGGGTCTACGGTTTCTCAATGTAAGGTCGAAATTATTGTTAATAGTTTCTCCTGTTGCACCGCGGACGGCGCTTCCCGCAATCTCCCCGGATATAGCATATTGGCATTTTTGTTTTCTAAATTTGTTTTTCCGATTGCAAAATGTTTTTCCTTTTTTGTTTTTTCTTTTGGTATTCTTCTTTTTCTTGTAGATTTTGTCTTATGGTGTTTCTACAAAAACACCATTAGTAAATGAACTACTCATATCACTATTTGCTGCATGTGTGCATCTGACGCGATAATAATAATCACCTTCAACTATAAGTGTTCGGTTTGAACCCACCCTGTCGGCGTCTAAAAGTTCTTTCTGCCAACTATCATAAAACTCCCAAGACGTATCACCCTCCTGTGCTCGTTCTACAATAACTGCTATCTGTACACTTTTCACAGTATGGGCGGCAAATGTAGTACCACCGGCATATATTTTGCCAGCCCCCAATACAACGCACTTGGAATAGCCTGTTAGCAAATCCTCTCCCCGAGTAATTTTTGTGTCATATCCTATTGATTCATTATCATGAGTTAAATAGGAGCCATCTAAAATTAAATCTGTAGACGACGCTTGCAAATCAGCAATTGATACAAGCACCAAAAATACTATTAGTATTATCGCCCCGCATACAGACAAAATCTTTCTTTTCATTTTTCACCTCCATCCTCACAATATCCTTTACTCTCGTATATAAAAACACTTAATGCGACAAAAACTGACGCCATTATTTAGAGAAAAACAAATTATTTACAATATTATTAAAATCATCTCCCGGCATCGTTCCGATAAGGAAATATTCCAGACCATTATATTTAAACCTTGCCGAATACCGCTTTGTATTCGTCTTAGGCGTTTTGTATTCTTTAATTTCAATCCTGCATCCATTAAGAATTCTTTCTTCTATATTCACTATTTCATCCTCGACATCAACTCCCCAAGAAGCATTTGCATAGGATGCGTTTATAAGATAAATCATGCTTTCTTCTTCATACTCATAACTTAGTTCTGCTGTATGAAGATTCTCATCGAATTCCATTCTTTTGAATTTCATTTTAGGAGTCAGATAAATAATTTTTACAGGTTCTACTCCAAATTCCTCGCTTATTTTTTGATAGGCTTCTTCCTCGTTTTCTTTTACTATAATCAGATTATTATCGCTAGAATCTACTTGCTCAACTTCTCTATCTCCAACTATCCTCTTCATCATGGATACAATTCTCTTAGGTCCGCCTATACTAGTCACACTAATGGCCATCACTAACACAAGCGATGCCGCCAAGGTAAGATACAGTTTGCGGCGTTTCTTTTTACGCGTAACTTCTTTATTCTTTTCTTCCTCTAGTACCTTGTGCCCTACTTCTAATGCAAGCCTGTCTTCCTCTGATAGCTTAGAGTATAGTTCTTCTCTTTCCTTCTCCTTGATCTGCTCCTCCAGTTTTGCTCTGAGTGATTCTTTGAACCCTTCCGGCATCTGGATGCTGTCATCCTTCAGGATTTCTTCTTCCTCTTCCTTCGCTAGCTGCTCAAAGTCTTCGGTTATCATGTATTCAAACTGATCCTTTTTTCCCTTCATTACTTACCCCTATATTTCTATTTATCCTTGATTAGAGAACTTCTATATACAAAACTGTCAGCCCCTGCCCTAAATCTGCTGTTTCTCTTGACCAATTCCGTTGTAAACGTATAATATAATTATAACAAGTGTCCTTATGGCATTTTTTCTACCTACAAACAAAATCGGGAGGTCATTATGAAACGTATCATCTTAACAGGCGGCGGCACCGCTGGCCATGTTACGCCTAACATTGCCCTTTTGCCACGGCTCAAAGAATTACAATATGATATCCATTATATAGGTTCCTATAATGGTATCGAAAAAGAACTGATCCAGCAATTCGGGATTCCTTATCACGGGATATCCTCCGGAAAATTGCGGCGCTACTTCAGCGTACAGAATTTTACAGATCCTTTCCGTGTTATCAAAGGACTTGGAGAAGCACGCAAGTTAGTCAAGATACTAAAGCCAGACGTAATCTTCTCCAAAGGCGGCTTTGTCTCTGTTCCGGTGGTATTGGCCGGAAAGAGCCATCACGTCCCAACGATTATCCATGAGTCAGACATGACCCCTGGTCTTGCCAATAAGATATCCTTATCTTCGGCAACCAAGGTCTGCTGCAATTTTCCCGAGACTTTAGAGCATCTTCCAGAAGGAAAAGCCGTGCTTACAGGCTCCCCTATCCGTCAGGAACTGTTGTCCGGTGACAAGTATAAGGCAAAGGAATTCCTGGGATTTACCACTGACAAGCCTGTTATCATGGTTGTTGGCGGAAGCCTTGGCTCTGTCGCCGTTAACGATGCAGTGCGAGGCATCCTTCCCGAACTTCTGAAAGACTTCCAAGTCGTACATCTATGCGGCAAGGGAAAGGTTGACGAATCGTTGAAAGGCTTGGAGGGATATGCTCAATTCGAATATGTCAAAGAAGAATTAAAAGACCTTTTTGCATTGACAGATATAGTAATATCCAGAGCTGGCGCCAATGCTATCTGCGAATTGCTGGCTCTCCATAAGCCAAATCTTCTGATTCCTCTTTCCGCCAATGCAAGCCGTGGGGATCAGATACTCAATGCCCGTTCCTTCGAGCGTCAGGGATACAGCATTGTGCTGGAGGAAGAAGAACTTAATAAAGATGTCCTTCTTCAGTCCATCCTGCGTTTATATGAGAACCGGGATTCTTACATAAGCGCTATGAAGAACTCCCCACAGCAGAATTCTATTGATACTATTATAGATTTAATAGAAGCCGTATCCAAATAATAATCCGTGCTTCAGCACAATGGCAATATATAAAACAGGTGTCGCTCAGGCACCTGTTTTATGCTTTGTTCAAGTGGTCAAACTGTTCCTCGAAATGCTTCCGAATCCATTTCTTTGCTCTATACAACATACTATGAAGCGTCTCCAGTTTCACACCCATGATCTCTGCAACTTCCTTTTGCGGCTTTTCCAGAACATATGTAATTGTGACTGCTTCATACCAACTGGGATTCAGATCATACAAGGCCGAAAATATATCTTTTACAAGTTCCCTACTTGCCCGTTCTTTTAATTTTCTGATAAATACGTCCTCTGTACTGTGATCAAAATCGGAGGGTGCCTTTTCATGCTTTTCATACAGCAGGTCATCAATCAAAACTTCACGTTTCCGATCTCTAATCACATTCAGCGCCATATACTTAGTTGTCAAAACTAGCCACGGACGCACTGCATCAAGATTTACATGATCCATATTCATATACAATTTAATGAAAACACTTTGTGCAATCTCTTCCGCTGTGTGATGATTTCCACAATATTTTGCTGCTACCTTATACACAAGCTCGACATTGTCCTCATAGATTACATCAAAGGCCACTTTTCCTATCGACTCCACACTCACTTGTTTATCCTTCGCTTCCTTATTATTTTAACTTTGATAAGATATCATTTTTATCTTCTTCTGTCAATTCGCCCATCTTCCATCCCAGGCCCACGCCGTCGCCAGTATGTCTTGGAATCATATGCATATGGAAGTGGAATACGGTCTGCCCTGCCGACTCGCCATTGTTCTGGACGATATTATAACCATCACAGTCCAGGATGCCTGTAAGCTTCGTAATCATCTTCTTGGCAAGCACAAGCGCTTTTCCAGCCAACTCATCATCCAATTCATACAGATTAGCATAATGCTCCTTTGGAATTATCAAAGCGTGACCTTTTGATGCCGGACTTGCATCCAGTATTACCCTGAAATCCTCATCTTCATATAATGTAGCTGTAGGTATTTCACCATTGGCAAGTTTACAGAATATGCAGTTTTCGTCCTTCATTTTTATCATCCCTCTCTCTTTAAAATAGTGATTGATTATTTTACCCGCCAATGCTAAACTGTTAATTCAGAAAGGGCGGTAATAACTATGTTTACAACGACAGACTACGACAAATTGCAACAAATCATGGCAGAAAGTCCACAGAAAAAAGAACTTCTCACTCGACTCCTGGAGTCCCATCGCATGGACATCAGCACCATCAGCCACGAAATCCGTAACCCATTGACGCTGGTATACAGCACATTGCAATTAATTGAATCACAGCATCCGGAAGTATTAACCTTTCATCATTGGGAAGGAATGCGGCAGGATATTGAATATATGAAGCAGTTATTAGAGCAACTCTCCTCATATAATAACGGCGAGCGCTTGGAATGCGCTGCAACAGATGCACGAACTTTTTTGAGAAAGATCGCGCTTTCCTTCGCTTCCACCCTTGTGGATTCACAGATTGAATTTACTTCAAGGATTCCTGCCACGCTTCCATCCATAAGCATTGATCCTATGAAAATGAAGCAAGTACTTCTAAACTTGCTTAAGAATGCCAAGGACGCGGTTCTTTCATGCCCGGATAGGGATAATGCGGCCATCTCTTTGACGGCTGCCTTCCAGAACCAGCAGGTCGTAATTACTATATCTGACACCGGCTGCGGCATCGCGCCAGAAGACTTGTCCACAATATTCGAGCCATTCATAACCCATAAGCAAAATGGCACCGGCTTAGGCCTTGCCATAGCCAAGCGTATCGCTTCGGCCCATCATGGTTCTCTTACGGTGGAATCAGTATTGGATAAAGGGACTGTCTTCACGCTTACGCTTCCAGTACAGCAGGATGCATAGAAGGAATCCCGTCGTCAATCCGCCGATATGTGCCATATTGTCAACTCCTCCGCTGGAGTATCCATAATAAAGCGTAATAAAAATCATAAAGACAATGCCTCTGCCTGATATATCGCCGATCCGACCTCTGTTGCGGATTGCTACATATAATAAAGCCCCGATAATTCCAAAAATTGCTCCCGAGGCTCCGGCAGCTATGGCATAGTCTGCCAAGCGGATGTCCCACCATGAGGACAGGATATTTCCACCCAGACCGCTTAGAATATATATAACCAAAAACCTGATGCTGCCAATCTCGACTTCCAGGTTCCAGCCGATCAATACCAGCGTAATCATATTGTTAAAAAGATGCTCGAAGCCAAAATGAAGAAACATGCTGGTAAACATCCGGTAGTATTCTCCCTGTTCGGTAATAAAGGGTACGTACATTGCCCCATGTTCCAGCATAAAAAGCCCGTCTTCCGTCGCGCCTTGAAATGACAGCAAAAAGAACACTGCCACATTGGCAGCCAGTAATAAAATTGTACATGGAGCCTTCATCTTCTTGCTATTCATATATCACTTAACCGCTTTCTGACATCTCTTCTGATTTTATTCTCTATCAGTATAGCATAAGATTGAAAAATAGTAACCTCCAAATCTATTCTTTGTTGATTATTCACAGATTTTCTTTCTCTATCTCATCAATAAGCCCCTGGATCATGCCCAGTTCCTCTTCCAGTATATCCGCAATCTCCTCTGCCGAACAGCCCTTTTTTAGTTTTTTCCTAATTAAATTTTTAATGGCTTCCTGTTTCCCCTCCTGTTTTCCTATTTCTCTTCCTTCCTGCCTGCCTTCTTCCAGTCCCTCCTGCCTTGCCTCTTCTTTGTCGTAGTATCTTTCTTCCCATGCCTGCATATACTTCACCCCTACTTCTTCACTGGCTTTTACCTTACGCACACGGTTATGGATACGCTTAATCCGTTCGCTGTCCATATCTGCAGCCATTTCATCCGTAGTGTCTTCCACATAACGCAGGAATCCCACTAGTTCTTTGGATACCTCGCCATCATTCTTTCCCCGGGTATTCAGAAATATGCGAACCGCTCCATCTTCAAGGCAGCAATCGGGCTCTTCCAGGCATCCAGCACGAAACGTGTACACATATCTGCCATACCCAAACAGGTCGAATGGCGTGATTATAATAATATACGAATTATTTAACTGGTTATAATCCGGAATCCCCGGTTCCAGAAGGCCTGCGTCTATCATAGACTGGTAATATCTGCTGCGCTTTGCCAAGTCCGTCCTTTTCTTCTGCTGCATTTCTGTGTTGTAAACTGATTTTTCTTCATCCATGGCGTATACATCCATCCGAACTGCACGCAGATGCGGCGATACCCTCAACTCTTTCTCCGTCTCATTTTGTTCCAGCAAAGGAATATCCCTTCCAAAGATAATACTGAGAATATCCTGATGTGTCTGCGGATCTTCCAGCACTTCATCAAACAGAAAGCGGTTCGTAAGGTTTAACTCTTTTAATGGTATCAAATCTTTTGTTTTCCCCATATGTTTCTCCTTTATTTTACCACAATCTCGTTCCTCTTAACAATCCATTTTTCAGATTGTATTTATAGTTCTTCTTCCTCAATATGCAGCCCATCCCAGTCGCCCCACTTAGGCTTTTTGTGCTTATTGAGAAATCGTTTCACAGGCGTCCACAGGTTTTCTGTTTCTTTCATAATGGAACTTCCCATCTCCTGTTCCGTAATCCAGTCATGTTCCTTTGTATCATATTCCATTTCTTCTATCTCCTCTACTGTGTCTACTTTTTCGTCCTTTTCGGGACGTTTCAGGCATTCTGCCATAATCTTTTCCAGACTATAGTTTTCTTCCATTGTGGCTTTATGAAGCAGAAAGACCAGGCGGATGCACTCCTGGTCTTCATAATCCCCCTGTCTGACAAAATACTCTGTCAATGTATGGAACTCTTCCCACAGATCCTGGGCTGCCAGAGGATAATAGCAGAAAAAGAATCTGCTCTCCTCATAAAAGATGTATTCCGGCTTCAGCAAGATACAATGTATATTCAGCAAATACGCCTCCACTTCTTTAATAACTGCCTTGAACTGCGTCAGAAACAGTTTAAGGTCCTCTCCGCTGATCTTGCTTCGCTCATACATTGCTTTCATGGAAACTTTCCCACTGACATCATAATCATAATAACTGCTGCCATTCATTCCTCTTGCGCCTACCTTAAGAATCCCATCCAGCGAATTTGCCTTCAGCATCCGTATTTGATAGTCTTCTTGATATAAGTCATGTTCTTCAATTGTAATCTTACGTTCCATCTTCACTTCTCCTTCAACCTTTGCATATCCCTAATATGCTTCTCGGGTTCTGTGACTGCCGCCTTTGTTACCACGGATATCTTCATCTGCCCGTAAGAAGCAATGGCATTCACTTCAATCTCGTCCTTTCTGACCTTCACATTCGCCTGAGCATTGCTGGCCAGAATACACTTTCCTTTTACCCTCTGGACGAAAAGGCTTTCCAGCTGTCCTGCCTTTACCCCGTCTTTTTCCCGCGCTTTTGTGCTGCCTGCCACAGCCGTCTCATATGCCGCGCCGGTTAAGATGAGTTTGTCATGGTAATAAAAAGCCGCCAGGATGCATCCCATAATCAGAAAAAGAATCATTGGCATAAGAAATGACATTTCTACCGTCAGGCTGCCTTTTAAGCAGCCCCTGCTTTTTACCCGTTTTTTCATTTTCCTATATGACTCTTCCCCCATTTATCTCCCCCTTGCCAGCACGCTAAGCAAATATCCTGCCGCCAGAAAGGGAATGAATGGAATCGTATGTTTTCTAGACATTTTCTTTGCCGTCAGACAGACCAGAGCGGCCACGGCGAGGAAGCAAAATGTCCCCACCAGCACATCCAGCACTCCCCACAGCCCCAGATATATTCCCAAGGCCAAAATCGCCCAACTATCTCCGTAACCAAAACCTTCCCGCGTAACCTTGCTGACCAGGAGAAACAGAATTCCTACGCCAGCGCCTCCTGCTGCCATCCACAGATCCGGCTGCCTTGTTATCCCCTGATAGGCCAATGCTGCAATACTCGCCATGACCAGGATATCCGCCGGTATCCTTCGGAAATGGATGTCAATCACAGAAAGGCTTAGCAATATGCCCATGCAAATCATCTGGCTTATTTCCCACATCTTGAGCAAGCCCCCTTTCCTGCCACCTCTGACAGCGGCACTGCATAGATGGTTCGCTTTAGGCCGCTGCAGGATAGCGAACTATGGTAACGGTCGCCGGTATCTGTGATGTACACCCCGCCTCCGGCTCCTTTCATACAATGCTGGCAAGGATGATACTTTCCACCGCCTTCATTTCTTAAGGATTCTATCTCCGACTGGAGCACCATATGTATGGATAGTTCCAGGTGCGTGCAGTGGTAATCACGATGATACACCAGCCCAGTCTCCGTTACATAGACCGTATCATCGTCATCACGTCCAAATCCCTGCTTCTCATAGCCTGTCCAAGCCTTGATACGCAGTTTTTCTTCATGCTTTGCCGGAGAGATTCCAAATATAGGAAGTGGGACGCGTATCTCGTACGATGCCACCAATTCTCCGATTCCCGTACGGGGCGACATTCTGGACTTGTCACAGTGAATCCCTCCGCTACCTCCCGATATGATACTCCTTTCCAACCGATCCTGGCCGATCGAATTCACAACATCGCTCTCTATGCGGTAAGGCATTATGACCGCCGTGCTGCTGGCTTCATCTGCCGCTCTCTTTCCGCCTGCCTGGAGCCCACACCGGACGGAGGCCTGGATTGCCATCGTCTCCATCAGATACAGAAGGCTCACAATCGCAAGGAAAAACAGCGGGACTGCCATCGCTGCCTCCACAGTTACGCTGCCTTTCTTAGAGGCAGATGCAGATGCCCTCCCGGTCCAGACAGAATAGATAGGTTCTAAGGGGAGTATTTTACTATTCATGGTACGAATCCTTCTCCTTTCTTTTATGTTTAACTTTTTGTTGGATGAGTGCCTAAGAATCCGGAAGGACATCTGCATCCGCCTCTACTGATATCCAAAATAAATTGGAAATTCATAATGGATTCCTCTTCTTAACCTGCAGACTGATCGAAACTCCACCCTGCTGATACACAAATCCGCACGAAAATATGCCTGTCCATATACTTTTCTCAGATTCTGCTCAATGATTCCAAGCGCCCGTAATCCAGATGTTTGTTTGGGCGCCAGAAAAAGCAGCATCCTCAGATAATCTTTATATTCAAGACCTTCCGGCGCATCGGCTCCTTCTTTTGTGTCCTCTTGCGTACCCAGAGTAAGCAGAGAAGATAACTGGAGCTGCCAGGTTTCCCTGGACTTTACCAGCGGCACGCGGTTTCCCTTTAACAAAGACCGCAGATCCATAACCGTCTCTCCATATGCCCATGCCAGAAGAATCGCCTGGGCAGCCGCGCTCGTGATGGCAGGGACGGCAAGAAGCATGCACAGCGTTGCGGCCATCGCCTCTGCTTCTGCCTTCATCTCTCCATCCGTTTGAATATACGCATAATTAGGAACGAACCTAAGCATCATTAACTTCCTTGCCACCTTCTCCAGATTCTCTTTGTCACTGCCTGCGCCCGCCAGGATGTACTCCAATTCATAATCTAAGGCTCCTCCCCTTCCTTCATCTGTAAAGGATAAGAAATTCTCCAGCATATATTCTCCGAAAAGGAGAGATGACACAGTTCCTCCCGCCTTAGCCACATCGGAAAAATCTCCATATCCCTCCTGTCTGGCTCTAGCGGAGAGCATTTCCTTTTCATCGGCCTGCTTCTCTGATAATGCCCTGTCTTTGGGCAATACCAGTTCCAGCAGTGGCTGGGCCTTCAATCGACCTACGTGGTCAATGGGGTTATCTTCTTTGGGCAGTTCGCTGTCATTCGAAGCGAGCAGATCTTCCAAGCCTTTTTGGGTTTTGGCTTCCTCCCTTGCATACTCCGCTCCTTTATCCTGCTGCTGCCCCCAGACGGAAGTCATCCCCAGCATATCCTTGACCGAATCTATTCCATACTTGTGCTCCATATATGCGGTAATCTGATCAAAGAAAGATTGACAGCCCTGGTCCGTGAGGAACTGTATCCGCTTTATCTCCTGTTCCATATTTCCCGCACCATAATACCCTAAACGCTCCATCAAGTTTGACTGCTCATATTGCCCTGTCTCATAACTACCGTCCAGTGCAAATATATGGTACTCGTCCAGCAATTCTTTCTGATATTCTGCAAACATGCACTCGACTGCCCGGTTCATATCTGCCCGTCTGTAATTCTTCGCCATCTGTATCGAGGCGCTTTCCATCAGTCCCCCTACCAATGTTATAAAGAGGATGAAGACCAGGCTTAAATATGCTGTCACTTCTCCGCGGACTAGATGCCTGAACTTTCGCTGGTTATCTTCTGGAAGATTATCTGCACCAGGCTGGTAAGCTGGGACTTGAATATAATGACCAGCCCAATCAGCACGACCAGTATCAATATAACTTCTACGACTCCGATTCCTCTCTTTTCTCTTAATACTTGCGATATATACCATATTCTCCACATACACGTTCTCCTCCTAAGTTTATCTCTGCTTCTGACTTCACATCTGCTCCTTCGTCAGCCCGTTCCTTTACTGACATACACTAAATCTGAATAGATAGGAACGCCGGCACTATGACTATGATCAGCACGATTGCCAGCATTAGGAACATGGGAAGCAGCAATTTCGTGCCTGCTTCTTCTCCCAGCCTTTTTGCCCTGGCTTTGCGTTCTTCGAAAGCCTGGATGGATTCCAGCCGTAATAGATGAGTGAGGCCTTTCGTTCCCTTGCGAAGATTCTGTGACAGCAGCGCCCCTAATCTGATATAAGACTGCACGTTGCATCTCCTTCCAAAATTCTCATAACTTTCTGTCTCCATAACCCCGCTTTCCATCTCGTAACACGCCTTTTTCATCTCTTCATATGCATGTCGGGCATTTCCATCTGTCTTATGTCGTTCATAATCCTCCACTACTTTTCTCCACGCTCTTTTTACAGTCATGCCTGCCCCCAGGAACAAAGCCAACTTATTGACAATTTCCGGATAGTCCAGCATCATCTGCCGCTTCTTTTCTTCTCCTTCCTTCCGGATATTCTGCTGCTTTAAGGCATACAGCAGGATGGCTATCAATATTGCCATCACGATCAAGACCAGTCCCCGGTAGTCCATCTTCTTATAATAGGAGGCTGCCTTTCCTTGTATCTTCTCCGGAAGCAGCCATACCCTTTTTGTCTTGCTATCTGCCTCCCGCTTCATAATTTCCTGCATGACCTGCTGCCCCTTTTGTTCTTTCCCGGTCAAGGCCTTCGGAAATATATTTGCCATGCACTCATATAGTGCCTGTTCCTTCGGATCTTCGCTATAAGTAAGGACAGCGCTTAGCTTTACAAGCGTCCCTTCTTGATCCAGCACGTTCTCCTGCAGTTCTCCCCTGATATTCATCACATCATAACGATCCAGTTCCCACTCGACTCCTACTGGCTCGCCCGGCACCTGCGTCACAAGATCCATGTCATATTCTATCCTGTCCAGGCTCTCATTTTTCCCGAGAATCAGCCTATCCAGTCTACGCATTACCCTCTGAAATAATTCCCGGACCTCTTCTTTGCTATATTGCTGCTCAGATACTTTAATCTCCACAGGTATCTTTTCTGCCGCGCCTTCCAGCAATACCTCCAGCATCTCCGTGCTCGCGCCTTGCCCATGGCTGTTCCTTACAATTTTCCCCACTGTCCTGGTAGACGCAGACATGTAATCCACAATCAGTAGGAGGATTCCCGCCAGCAGGATGGCTCCTACCGCCAGAATCTTTATACCTCGATCCTTATGATCCTTGCTCCAAGATAATATGCGCCCAAATACATTGTCAGGCAAGCCGACATCACCCCGATTCCCATTATGTTCCCATACAGGCTGTCCATAAATTCCGGGAAACTTAATGACATATAGCCGATAATCGCATACGGGATTGCCGCCATTACCCGAAACTCATACTTCTTCGCCGCCAGCACGGTATCTATCTCTCTTTTCACATCAATCTTGTCTCCTATCTGGTTCGCTGTATTGCGGATAATAGAAATCATATCTCCTCCGCTTTTTCTTGCAGCTGCAAATACTGCCACGAAGTTCTCCACATCCTCCTGCCCGGACCTTCCGGCAAACTCCTCCAGGATCTGCTCCATAGGTACATGAAGCCTTAGTTGTCTTGCCATCACCAGGAATTCTCGTGATATCCTTGCATCCTCAGGGTACAGAAGCCTTAATTCCTTCTGCGCCTCAAGAAGGGCATTCTCTACGGAATATCCTGTATTCAGGGCTGATGCCATGGCTTGGATCGCTTCCTTGAACTGCAGTAGGAATTCCTGATCTTTTTTGCGAGCCACCTCTTCTGCCATCATCTTAAAATGCCAGGCCCATACGGGAAGCAGTGGCAGCAACATCCAGAATGAACGGTAGTACAGCCAGGCGGTCACTAAGGTAACTGCGCCTGACTTAATTGTGATCATCGCAAGTTCCTTCTTGGTCATATCCTGCCATCTTGAGTTTCTGATCGTTCGTAATCTCATGTATCTTCCTCCAATTCCCCGTGATTTTCCCTGCCTTCTCTCCTTCTTCTTCATACTTATACAATGACTGAAGGCATATCTTTCCGTTCTCATATCCCAGTACCTCCGACACTTCAAGCAATTTTCGACTCTTATCCCGCAGTCTCCCCAGATGGACGATGATATCAATGCCCGAGGCAATCTGCCTTTGAATTGCCGGCAAGGGCAGATTCATCCCCATCAATACCATCGTCTCCAGCCTGGCAAGCATATCTGCCGTACTGTTGGCATGTCCGGTACTAAGACTGCCATCGTGTCCGGTATTTAGGGCCTGCAGCATATCGATCGCCTCCGCTCCCCGGACCTCGCCCACAATGATCCTGTCCGGGCGCATCCTCAGGGCCGACTTGATCAGGTCGCGGATCGTTACGGCGCCAGTCCCCTCCACATTGGGATTCCTTGCCTCAAGACTGACCAGATTGGGGATATCCTGCAATTTTAATTCTGCGTTGTCTTCAATGGTTATAATTCTTTCATCCTTTGGAATATACTGCGATAATGCATTTAAGAAAGTGGTTTTTCCGGAACCGGTCCCTCCACTTATGAATATGTTATATCCGGCTGCCACCAGAGCGGCCAGAAAATCAGATATTTCTTTACTGATGGAATTCCATGCAATCAGCTGATCCATGGTAATGGCATCTTTTCCAAATTTTCTTATCGTAACAATTGGCCCGTTCACTGCCACTGGCTCTAGCACAACATTGACCCGGGAGCCATCGGCCAGCCTGGCGTCCACGATAGGAGATGCTTCATTTACCAGACGGTTAGAACTCGCTACGATCTGCTGAATGACATCTTCCAGTTTTTCCTTCGACAGGAACCGCTTGTCCGACTTATGGATTCTGCCATCCCGTTCAAAGAAGATACTTCTTGTACCGTTAATCATGATCTCTGTAATTCCTTCATCTTCCAGAAACTCTTGAAGCAGGTCCAGTTTGCGGAATGCATTGAATAATTCCTTGCCCAGTTCCGTCTTGCGCGAAAGAGAAAGATACTCTTCTGAAGACGCTTCCTGAAGAACCCGGTAGATCAGTTCCGTCAGTTCCTCATCTTCTATCTCCCTGGTCATATCCAGTTCTTCCAGAATCCTGGCATGCAGTTGTTCTGCCTGTATCATCGCTCCAGCTCCTTTTTCACCAGTTTCTTCTTCACATCCTCATAGCCAAGCAGCCTTAGTTCCTCTTCAAACTGGAACAGTTTGGCCCTGGCAGCCGGATCCCTCGCCACGGGCACCATCACTTCCGTACATTGCCCGAGAACTCCATATACATCCTGTATTCCTTCGTCTATATCCAGTATCAGGACATCATAGATGGCGCACTGCTCAATCTGCATAAGAAGGCTCGTCCATTCCTCGGGCGTGACTGCCTTTATGTCTTCGGATACCCGGAACGGGAGCAGATAGTCCAGCGATTCCATATGCTTTGCCAGCGTGGTAAGTATCATTCCGAAGTTCCGGCTTTCCTGGCGGGAATAGTAGATCAGATCTGCCAGCGTCTGCCCTTCCTCTGGAAAATGACCGCCGATCCCTCCATACAGTTCCATATTGATATACAGGACATTATAAGATACGGCCAGTTCCTTTCCCATTTCCAGCCCATAACCAGTCTTTCCCGTGCGGTGTACCGGCGAGAAAATCCCGATGATCCGCATCTGCCTTTTCTTTGCCGCTTGGAGAAATAATCCTTCTTCTTCTCCTTTTAGGCCACACTGGCAGATGACCTCCGCAAGAATGGCCTCCCCCGATTGATATCGGTATACCGGGATTTCTAGAGGCCCAGTACTCGCACTTGCCGTCTCTGTCAGGACGAACACGCTCCCCGCCTGGATCTCCTTTCTCATCTCCTGCGAATAACCGCTACTGATAAGAAGGATATCAATCGCCTTCTCCTGCTGGATTTTCCGTGCTTGTCCCGGGTCGCTGCACACCTGCACTTGCAGCGCGAGTTCCTTTTTCTTTGTCAGATACGCCGCGAACGCAGAGGCATACTTCTCTTCCTGGTCGCAAATAACCAGACTCTTGCTGCTCACGTAAAATCCCTCCTCTGTTGCTGTCTTATCATGTCTGTGTGATCTTCCGCCGATACGGCATAGAATCTATCAATAGAATTAGATAATCAGATACAAGTCACCAGATGTAACTTGTAGGACGATTATAAACCACATATTTCCTGTTTGTCCATCCCTTTTTTAAAAAAGGTAGAACTTTGTGCAACCCTTACAAAATCTGGTAGAAAGTAATGCCGTAAAGTAGCGCGACCCCTGGTATTCCAAAGACCCCGGACGTCAAAAATGTCATCGGATTCATGCCAACCTGCGCAGAAATCCCCTTAGAAGCCAAAAACTCATTTACAAAAAAAATAATTGCAATGCCTATGATTGCCCGTACTAAAAAATTAACTAAAATATGAGGTTTCTGCTCCGGCATATTCACCCTCCCAAATTCATTTCCTAATTCCATATATATCCTCGTATCTGGTATTTTATTCTTCAAATCTGCCTATACTAGAAAAAAGAAAACCAAGCGATACAGCAATGGAGGTGGATTATGAGATTATTTGAGCGAGGAAGTGCTGCCGAAGAAGATATATACAGGCGCTTATCCTTCGATCCCCAGTGCAATACTTTGATTGAAGAGATCGCCCAGGCAAGGCAGGAAATCGAAGATGCATACAACAACTTCCAGAATGCCTCAGACCCGGACTTGATCGACTGCTATATCTACAAAGGCAATGCTGCCTGGAAACGCTACCGTTTCCTTCTGCGGCAGGCCAAGATGATTTCATAAGCATAGTTTTATAAGCAAGAATAAAGAAAGGGAAGATCCCACCTGACCGGCCGGGATCTTCCCTTTCCTTATTCTTGCCAGGCTTACAGCCTGATGGTAATCTCTCTTTGCGTACGGTGGTACTGATGGTAATTCACGCCTGCCGCATCAAACATCCGCATGGATGCCTTCACAGAGGACGTATCTTCATATTTATTGCAATCATAGATCACTTCCTTAATCCCGCTTTGAATGATCGCCTTGGCGCATTCATTGCATGGAAAGAGAGACACATACAGTTTCGCTCCTTCCAGGCTTCCACCCCGGTAGTTAAGGATCGCATTCAATTCGCTGTGCACCGTATATACATATTTGGTCTCCAACGGGTCGTCCCCTTCCCTCACCCATGGGAATTCATCATCAGAGCATCCCATCGGCAGTCCATTATATCCCATGGACAGAATCTTGTTATCCTGGCTTACGATACAGCAGCCAACCTGCGTATTCGGGTCTTTGGAACGCATGCCGGATAACATGGCTACACCCATAAAGTACTCGTCCCAACTGATATAGTCTTTCCTCTTGCTGCCCATATGCATTACCTCCTTACCGCAGATATGCCATTACTTGGTTCCAAAGATACGGTCTCCCGCATCCCCCAGCCCCGGCACGATGTATTTCTGCTCATTCAGATGATCATCCAGAGCCCCAATATACAGATCCACATCCGGGTGTGCCTTTGTCATCCGCTCCACGCCTTCCGGCGCCGCAATGATGCACATGAACCGGATATTCTTCACGCCCTTGTCCTTCAGCATCTGGATCGCCGCAACGCTGGATCCGCCGGTAGCCAGCATGGGATCCACCACGAAGACTTCTCTTTCATCACAGTCAGCCGGAAGCTTGCAGTAATACTCCACCGGCTCAAAAGTCTCAGGATCACGGTACAGGCCAATATGCCCTACCTTTGCGGCAGGTATCATATTCAGTATGCCGTCCACCATGCCGATCCCCGCTCTCAGGATTGGCACTACCGCCATCTTTTTTCCACTTAATTCCTGGCCCACCGTCTCGCAGATTGGAGTCTTAATCTTTACATCCTGAAGCTTCAGATTCCTTGTAGCCTCATAGCACATCAGTGCCGCAATCTCTCCCACAACTGCCCGGAAATCCCTGGATCCTACGTTCTCCTGACGGATATAGCTGATCTTATGCTTAATCAGCGGATGATCCATGATCTGTACGTTAGACATCTTTTCTTCCTCCTCATTCGTCCTTATTATTTATTAGTGTTTATATATGAATCACGTGATGTCCGGCTGCCTTCAGCAGGCGGTTCATAATCGCGCTCCCAATCCCTCCTGTGGCAAATGCCTCGCTGTAGATATAATCAACGCCGTCATTGTCAAATTCCCGCAGGATGCCATAGAGGCTTCCCGCTATAGTCGCTTCATCCTCCCTGGTGCCTATGCTCTTTACATCTCCTGCCGGATAGCATCCTACCGTCTCCTCGGTTCCAATGATCCCCACCTTCAGACCTTCTTCCAGCTTCTCTGCCGCCAGGCTGTTGATCTTGGCAATTACCTCTTTGATTTCACCCTCTACAATAGTCAATTCCGCTTTCGGCGCATAATGCCTGTATTTCATGCCCGGAGCCTTGGGGATCTTTTTACTGTCCGGCGTTATCAATGTCTTGTCCACCGACACTTCTCCGATCAGTTCTGTCAGCATCTCCCGGGTAATGGCGCCGGGACGGAGGAGCATTGGCGGCACAACCGTCATATCCAGTATGGTAGACTCCACGCCTATGTCCACGGAGCCTCCATCAATAATCATATCAATCTTCCCTGTCATATCTTCTTCCACATGCAGGGCTGTCGTAGGGCTTGGCCTTCCCGATGTATTCGCGCTGGGGGCAGCTATATAGCCGCCTCCTGCATCGATCACTTCCCGGGCTATCTCGTGGCTTGGCATGCGGACTGCCACCGTATCAAGACCGCCGGTAGTTCCATATGGGACAATGCCGCTCTTATCAAAGATCATGGTAAGCGGCCCCGGCCAATACTTGTCGGCAATAACCTTAGCCGCCTCCGGTATGAAAGAGGTAATCTTTGCAAGGTCATCCATGTTGGTTATATGGATGATTAAAGGATTGTCGGATGGCCTTCCCTTGGCAGCATATATTTTTTGCGCTGCGTGCTCATTCAGCGCGTCTGCCCCCAGTCCATATACGGTTTCTGTCGGAAATGCCACCAGGCCTCCTTCTCTTAGTATGCGTCCGGCTTCTCTTATAATATCTGTATTTATTTTGTTTTTATCTATTTTCTCTATTATTGTTCTCATAGATTTTATTATACTACACTCTACTTCGACAGACAAGTTCGGATTCCCTGAGTAATTGCTTCCGCCAGCTGCTGCTGATACTCCTTCGTGACTAATTTTTCCGCCTCTTCATTGTTGCTCAAGAATCCGCATTCTACAATTACTGTCGGAAACTCCGTTCTCTTAAGCATATAGTATGTATCATTGGCCTTTGCCTGCCTGGTATTATCGCTATCCACGGCCAGCAGCGCTTTCTGCATGATTACCGCCGCCTTTTCTCCATCGCTGGAATGGGAATAGTAGAATACCTGGGCTCCATGGATCCCCTCCTCATGATAACTGTTCTGATGAATGCTGACTACCATTGCCGGCTTCGTCTTGTTGATCACATCAACCCGCGCCTTCATATCCTGGATCTTCTGATTCTGGTCACTTTCCTTAGCCAGCGTGGCATCCTCCTTACGGGTCATGACTACGGTCACGCCCTCTTTTTCCAGAAGCTTCTTGACCTTCTTGGCAATCTTTAAGTTTATGTCTTTCTCCAATGCATCATTCACTCCGATTTTGCCCGGATCGCTCCCGCCGTGTCCCGCATCTATGACTACGGTAGCGCTTCCTTTCTTTACATCCCCGCTGGATACATATTTCTCCAAATTCTTGCTGACGGCCAGCAGCCCTGCCAGCGCCAGCACCAGGACTGCGAACTCTACTTTTTTACGCAAAAAAATACCTCCTGACAGTCTATATATTGTTTAAATATATGACTGCCGGAAGTATTTTATATTTTATTTCACTAATTTACGTATTTTAATATCAGATTCCAGATGTCTGGATTCTCTTGTCCCAAAGCCCATGCTGCCGTACCTGCAAGTTTATTCTCTTTCATCAGCTGCAGTTTAGGCTCGATAGATTTCTCATCCTCCAGCCATATCTCGTATGTCACATTATCTACGGTCCATGTGGCATAGTTCTGCTGCGCCTTATCATCCCAGGTAATCTCTGCCCCGGCCTGGGCCACCTGATCACTTGCGCTGGTCATTCCCAAGGCCTGGCTGTCCACATTCATGGTATATTCCGCGGCATCCGTTCCTGCCTGGCTTGCCAGTTCTTCCTCCGTCTTCGGAGTCTCCGACCATAGCCTGGTGAAGAACGGGATTCCACTGATCACCTTTTCAGCCGGAACTTCCTTGAGCGTCTCTTCGATGCCTTCTTTTACAAAATTATAAGAAGAAACCGGGCCTGCCTCCGGCGAGCCTGCAAAATGCTCATCATAGCCCATGATAATTACGTAATCTGCAACGATTCCCTGCTCCTTACGGTCATATTGCATATTATAGCCCTTAGGAACATAATTGTCGACAGACAGCACGATTCCATTCTGCCGGCATCTTACAGACAATTCGCGGATGAACTGTATATAATGCTCTCCGCATTCTTCTGAAATCTTTTCAAAATCAACGTTGATTCCATCGATTCCCACGCGCAATGCTTCGGAAATCAGTTGGTTGATCAAATTCTCCCTCTTAGAGGTATAACTTAGCAATGCATAGGATTCATCATAGGAGTTGATGCCCCCGTCAAAATCCCTGATAGTCGCCCACACTTCTATGTTGGCCTGATGTGCATAATTTACATAATCCGCGGAAGCTATGGAGTCCATATTCCCATCCGTATCTTTTACATGGAACCAGGTTGGCGCAATTGTCGTCAGACCCTTACTCTCTGCAATCTTCTGCAGCACGCTTCCATTTGCGTCACTGTTGGTCACGTTGTGCCATGCCATGTTGATCGTATAATCCTTGGAAATACTGGTAAATTCCTGCTCTTCGAAATCCCTGGATATCGTCTTGGTCTCTTCATTCTTCAGGTCTTTGTTCCTGACGTATCCGATAAATCCGTCCTTCGTGCGGACCTTCTTCCAGTTCTCCTCGCTCTCTACGATCGTAACTTCGTCCTTTTTCGATACTTCGGTAAGGATCGGACTCTTGACTCCGCCCTGATAGCGAACCTGAGTGTCTCTTTTTATTGTTGCCACTGTAGTCTTTCCCCAGTCGCTGACGATCATGACTCTGCTCGGATTATCGTAAACCTCATACTCCATATTGGTATACTGGCTGATAAAATCAAGTGCGATATATGCCGTGCTTCCTTCGGTCTTTAGGATGACGTAGTCTTCGCTTTTCTTATCCTTCGACACCATATAGTCCTTGCTGCCTACTTCTACAGAAACCATGTCTTTTGGAAGCGTGTACAAGAGGATATTCTCATCTGGATCCCAATAGAATCTGCTGTTGATGTATTTTCTTACGACATCATACTGGATATATGCCTTGCCATCCGCAATCATGCCATGGGGTTCTACGACCTGATTATTAACGGTAATAGCCAACTGTCCTTCCTGTTCAATCCCATAATACTTTTTCAAATCATACTTTTCTTTTGAAGGACTGTATCGTTTCCATAAAAATGCTGCCACAACAGCTAATATCGCTAATATAATCACAAGGAATATCTTGATTCCCAAGTTTCTCTTTCTTCTCCTCTTGGATTGGGGCCCTCTCGCCGGCGTCCGCTTGCTTCCCGGTCTCCCGGACTGCGATCTTCTCGCCTGCTGCCTTCTGGCCTCCTGCTGCCTTCCTGCCTCCTGCTGTCTTCTGGCTTCCTGCTGCCTTAGCGCATCCTGCTGCCTTCTGGCATTCTGCTGCTTTGTCGTATCCTGTCTGCCTGTCGCGGTTCGGCTTCTTGCTGTGCCAATTCTTGGCGTCCCCGGCCGGCTTGTGCTTCTTGTTCGGTCCGGAACTGTGCGGCTTCTTCTTTCTCTTTCTTCCATGCTGCACCTCCTACTAGACCTTATTATAGCAAAAGCATTGACACACGTCATTATTTATTTCGACATTTTATTGATTTTTCGGGGTATTTGCGTTTCTTCGTTTTTCTGGTTTTCTTCAGTTCTTACGCCTTGGAAGTCCAATTCGATAATATCGCCCTCATCATCCAGTATATAGTCCCTCATATAAGTCACACCCTCCCGCATCTCGTGAGCCAGGACTATCTGCATGGGGCTTGCGGGTATTCCCTCCATCTTCAGGTCTATCTTTTTCTTCTCATAGCCTGTCAATTCCTGGAACATCCTTCTTAAATCTTCTTCCTTCCCCATGTACTAGCCTCCTTTTCAATGCCATATGATAACTACGGCTGCGATTGCATATAATAATATAAAAGGAGATACTCGTGATACATTTCCGCCATATATGCCGCAGCTGGTAAATATAGAAGATAGTTTTGGCATTATAGTACTTTTCCATAAGTTCCTCTAAAAAATAATGTGATAATTATGCCTGAAACGGCAATCTCTGATTTGTCTATGATAGATTCGCGGATCGTCTTACATTGAGAAATTAAGATAAAAATAAAATTAAGAAATTCTCCCTCCTTTGTTCTAAGAACGTAGCTATCAGGGAAAACTATCTTCTAGTAACGTCATTATATCCGATAGATTCAGCGAAATCAAGCACTTTTTTATTTTATACTTATTTTATTGAACATCCCATATTTTCTATGCTATACTAAATTAGAAGGAAGTGATGAATATGAAGATTGAGAAACTCAACGACAATCAGATACGCTGCACTTTGACACGTGCCGATCTGGCTGCACGCCAGCTTCAGTTGAGCGAACTGGCCTACGGAACCGAAAAAGCGAAGTCACTTTTCCACGATATGATGCAACAGGCAGCCTTTGAATTTGGATTCGAAGCAGAAGATATTCCTCTTATGATAGAAGCAATACCTGCTTCCGCTGATTCAATCGTGCTGATAATTACTAAAGTCGAGGATCCAGAGGAACTCGATACCCGTTTTTCAAAATTCGCTCCGTCACCGGATGGCGACTGGGATACTAAGAAAAAGGACGCCCCCGCTAAACTGGAAGGCGCTGAGACATTACTGGATCTGTTAGGCAAGGTCAAAGAAAAACTTGGCACGGCTGAGGCGGCGGAAACTGCCAATGAAGAGCAGTCATCCAAAGCACCTAAGGCTACCTTGCGGCTGTTCTCATTTGCAACAATGGATCATGTGTTAAAGGCCGCGCGCCTGCTTAGCACGATGTACTCTGGTTCCAATACCTTGTACAAAGATCAAGGCGAAGACGTGTATATCCTTGCGCTGACACAGTCAGACCTCACCACTAATGATTTCAACCGGATATGCAACATGCTTTCAGAATATGGATCTTTGGAAAAGGCTTCCGGCGCTACACTGGCATTTCTGGAAGAGCACTGCGAGGTTCTCGTATCTGCCAACGCAGTTCAAAAGCTTGCGGCAGTTTAACCTGCGGATTACAATAACCGCGCTTATATGTCAAATAACAAGAAAAGATGCACGGGCTTGTCCCGATGCATCTTTTTGTTATTTGCTGTCATATTATGCATTCAAAAATGCATTGATCTTTTCGACCAATAATTCAGCATCTATACCATGAACCATTGCAGCCTCTGCCAAAGACTCTCCCTGTGAAGCCGGGCATCCTAGGCAATGCATCCCAATTTCCTGAAGGATTGGTGCAATCCCCGGGTTCATGCTGAGTGCCTCGCCAATAGTCGTATCTCTTGAAACCTGTGCCATCATAACTCCTCCTTTTCTCTTCAATGTTTCCATTATAGCTGGTTTTTATCATTGTGTAAACATTTTCTGCAAATTTATTCTTAATATTTGACTTCTTAAAAGTCAATAACTATTTTGGTTTTTTTCGACAAAATCTAATTTTTATTATAACTTCACAAAACATCCGTTCTTTTATTTGCCTTGAATAATCCCCCGTTTTTGATGCTTTTTATGTGGATAATGTGGATAAAATTTCTAAAACATCATTTTTTCCACCTTTTTTGGCTATTTCAATGTGGAAAACTTGGATAAGTCGTTTTTCCAGTATTTTACATTTTTTTACAATTTTGTACAATTTGTACATTCACCTGACAAAGTTTTTAATCATGGAAAAGTCCCGGGATTTTTCCTGGGACTTTTCTTCTCATAATTCGTGTATATTCTAAATTAGTCTTCTTACTGTAATAATGCTTGTATAAGTGGCAGGCAAGATTCCAATACCTCTGGAACTGTTGATCGCATTTACAATCTGGCCGTCTCCCATGTATATTCCCACATGGCCATCATACAGGATGATGTCTCCGGCAATTGCCTGATCATAACTTACAGGCGTCCCTACATTCTCCATATCCCACGTTGTACGTGGAAGACTGATTCCAAAATGGGCGAACACGGACTGTACGAATCCGGAGCAGTCTGCCCCATTTGTAAGGCTTGTACCTCCCCAAACATAGGGGTTTCCAATAAACTGACAGGCATAGTCCACAATGGCTTGTCCCGTACCGGCCTTTGCACTCGCTTCTTCTTCGGCCTTTGCGGCTGCCTCGCTTGCTTCCTTCTCAAGCCTTGCTGCTTCTTCTTCTTTGGATTCAGCATAAGTAAATGCTTCATCAGGACTTTCGGTTCCTGAATTCTGTACCATCTCCTGTGCCTTTTGCTCTGCGTTCTTTCCTATTAATATATAGTCGGAATACACATAGCCTGTTACCGAGCCTGACTGGACCTGCGTCCATTCGCCTACCGGCCCGATAATCTTAGCGGCATAATCAGGATACAGCTTGCCTACCCACTCACTGTCCGTCGTCGGCTCGCTTCTTATATATAGAAACGATTGGACATTGGCGAACGCCATATCTAAATACTCACCCTTCTGCGTTGGTACCAGATAATCTTCTACTTCAATCTGTTTATCGGATAAGTAGCAGTCACTTAGTACCTCCTCGATTCCCACCTGCGGCATTATATTGTCAGTTACTGTATCTGAAGCCTTTACCGTGGCAGGAAATGCTGTCATAGCTCCTGTAAAAGTAACTAGGAACAATCCTTTCCTAAGAATAGAATCCATAAACTCCCTCCTTTATGTTTTCTTATCTTTAGTAAATGTTACAGAATTGTTACATATGTTACGTTGATATTATATCATGTGTGTCATCAATGTCAACCCTATTTATCAATAATATTCTCGCCATATTATACGTTTTTATGCAAAAATAATACTCTTTTTTCACATCTAATTATTACAAATTGTTACATCTTGGAATTAATCGTTGACAGTTGCTCTATTCTGCTCTATAATAATGACAGTAATTATTATCATTATTGAAAGGAGGGCGCAGATGGCAAACTTAAAATACAGCAGGCAACGAGCTTCTATTAAAGAATATCTGGCCAATACCACCTCGCATCCAACTGCTGATACCGTATATCTCCATGTCAGGGAAGAGTTCCCGCGAATTAGTCTCGGTACAGTATACCGCAATTTAAACTTATTGGCAGATATGGGGGAGGCCATTAAGATCTCCACTCCTAACGGCGGCGACAGATTTGACGGCAGAACTGAGCCTCACTATCACGTTGTGTGCACATCCTGCGGCAATGTATTTGACCTGGAGCTGGATGAACAGCACATCCAGGGCATCAACGCACTTGCCAATGAGCATTTCCAGGGAACCATAGATTCCCACACGACTCTGTTTTATGGAACTTGTAAAAAGTGTCTGGAAAAAAAGTAAATAAAATCATAAAATAAGGATTGACAATTAGAATCAACTGTGATAAATTAATATCAGTAACAATTACTAATATTAAAAATTAAATTTAAATAAGAAAAGGAGAGTTTTATTATGAAAAAATTTGTATGTACAGTATGTGGTTATGTTCACGAGGGAGACGCAGCACCAGCTGAATGTCCGGTATGCCATGTAGGCGCTGATAAGTTCAAGGAGCAGACAGGCGAGAGGGAATGGGCTGCAGAGCATGTTGTAGGCGTTGCTCAGGGCGCAAGCGAAGATATTATGGCTGATTTAAGAGCTAACTTCGAAGGAGAGTGCTCAGAAGTAGGAATGTATCTTGCAATGGCAAGAGTTGCTCACAGAGAAGGATATCCGGAGATCGGCTTATACTGGGAGAAAGCTGCTTACGAAGAGGCAGAGCATGCATCTAAGTTTGCGGAACTGCTCGGCGAATGTGTAACAGACAGCACCAAGAAGAATCTCGAGATGAGAATCGATGCTGAGAATGGCGCAACAGCTGGCAAGTTTGATCTGGCTAAGCGCGCAAAGGCCGCTAACCTGGACGCTATCCACGATACAGTGCATGAGATGGCAAGAGACGAGGCTCGTCATGGCAAAGCATTCGAAGGACTGTTAAAGAGATATTTTGGCTAAGATTTAAAAAATCATTTCCAAAATCATACAAATAGAGATATAATGATATCAGATATATTTTAACAGCAGGGTGCGGCACTTAAAGGCTGCACCCTTAAATTTCACAAAGGAGGATTTTAATATGTCAAAATACGCAGGAACCAAGACCGAGAAGAACCTGATGGAAGCATTTGCAGGCGAATCACAGGCAAGAAACAAGTATACTTATTACGCATCCGCAGCAAAAAAAGCTGGATATGTACAGATGGCTAATATTTTTGAAGAGACCGCAGGTCAGGAAAAAGAACACGCTAAGATGTGGTTCAAGGAATTCCACGGAATCGGCGATGTAGAAGCTAACCTGGAAGATGCCGCTGCCGGCGAGAATTTTGAGTGGACGGATATGTACAAGCGCATGGCAGAAGAGGCAAGAGAAGAGGGATTTGAAGAACTTGCCAAGAAGTTTGAAGGCGTTGCAGAGGTAGAGGCCGCTCACGAGAGACGCTACCGCAAGCTGCTGGAAAGCTATAAGGCAGGCGCAACCTTTAAGGGAGAGGCTCCTCTTGGCTGGAAGTGCGGAAACTGCGGATATATCTTTATTGGCGAGGAAGCCCCGGAAGAATGTCCGGTATGCGCTCATCCTAGAGCATATTTTGAAAGAAAAGTTGAAAATTATTAAAACTGGATAACGAACAAAAGCCCGTTAAATGCAGCTATAAGCGAATGCATTTAACGGGCTTTTGTATTGATTCTGGATCTATTTCCCAGCGCTCTTTGTTAGAATCATCCCGCTTCTTAGCAGAATCGGACGTAGTGCATTGTACAGGCATGCTACCAGAACCGTAGAGATCACGGCATTCACAAAAGTAGCTGCTGTACTCCACTTTGCCAGCACTTCCGCCATTTTCTGAGGTTGACCCAGTATATACATCTTATAGAAATATCCTACGATCGGATCAGCCACCACGTTAAATCCCAATCCTGCTACAGAGGCAATCATACTCCACTTAAAAACATATTTCTTATCGCTGCTATCATTAATACGCGCGATTCTGTGCGCCACCAGTCCTACAATCAGGCCAATGCACATCTTTAATATAAATGTCTTTGGCGCCCCTGTTATATAGATCGGGTCCATGAGATCCGCAACGCCCATGCCGATGGCGCCCGCAAGCCCTCCATAAGCACCGCCTAAAAGCAATGCCGCCAGCACGCAGAATGCGTTTCCTATATGAATGGATGTGGCATCTCCTCCGGGCATAGGGATCTTGATCTGCAGAAATGTAAATGAAACGTAGCAAAGCGCTGCCAAAATCGCTGTCTGTGCAAGTTTTATTACCGTCTGATTCTTCTGTTCCATAATGACGACTTCCTTTCTCTTATGACTGCACCTATACTATCACCAAAGTGGTCATGTAGAAATGTCCAGTTATTTAATTTTTAACCAGTCCAGTTGTTTCCATATTATAAGTTTTAATATAATGCTTGATTTTTAGGAATCAAGGGTATAATATACATATATAGATAATGTAGTTTTAAAAACTACATGTTGTATTTTTTATTCTCATCATCTAGGAGGCAGTATTATGGCACAGATTATTAAAAAACACATCAAAGACCCTGGAAGCGCAATCACACATTTCATCGGAATGCTGATGGCAATATTTGCGGCAGTCCCATTACTGATAAAGGCGGCTCATGAGCCCAGCAGGATATACATCATATCCATTACGGTGTATGCGATAAGCCTGATATTATTATATGCAGCCAGCACGACTTACCATACAATTGACAGATCCGAGCGGGTCAACACAATCCTTAAGAAGATTGATCATATGATGATCAGCGTGCTGATCGCCGGCAGCTATACTCCTATATGCCTTCTGGTTCTCAAGGGCAGGACGGGAATTATCCTGCTTAGCATTGTATGGGGAATTGCAGTGATTGAGATGCTGATCAAGGCATTCTGGGTATTCTGTCCAAAATGGGTTTCTTCCGTACTATATATCGGGATGGGCTGGACCTGCGTGCTTGCATTCACCCAGATACTCAACGCCTTATCGCCCGCAGCCTTTGGATGGCTTCTGGCTGGCGGAATCATCTACACTGTAGGCGGTATTATCTACGCATTAAAACTTCCATTCTTCAATACCAAGCACAAGAACTTTGGAAGCCATGAGATTTTCCACCTGTTCGTAATGGGCGGAAGCGCATGCCACTTCATCTTAATGTATGCATTTATACTGTAGATTTAAAGGGGACGAATCGAGCCTTTAATGCCCTACTTCGTCCCCTTTTCTGCACGGCCATTTCTTAATAATTCTTCTTTTGCCCTGCGGGTCATATGCTTGATGGCATATTCCCGTTTCATCGCTTCTTCCTTCGTCTCGTATTTCTCATAGTAGATGAGCTCAACCGGACGCCTGGATTTGGTATATTTGGCGCCTTTTCCGTCATTATGTGCCTTAAGCCTCTTGTCTATATCATTCGTCCATCCTGTGTACAGGCTGTTATCTCTGCATTTAAGTATATATGTATAGTTCATATATCCGTCTCCCTTTAGGCCCATTTACACCTTTATTATAGAAAGATGTCCCGCAGATGTCAAATAAGGACGCGACACATCTAATGTCACGCCCCATCTGCTATTCTTCCATATATTCTATTGGGTTCACCGGCTGTCCGTCTTTACGCATCTCGAAATATACGTTGCAGCCCTCCACGCTGTAGTATTTGGTCGGCTGGCTTACATAGCCCAGAACTGTCTTGGCTTCTACATAGTCGCCGACTTTCACTGGTACTTCCTTTAACTGTCCATAGAACAACTCATATCCATTACCGATATCAATATTAACGGTTGTCCCCGTCTCTGCGGTTACATCGATGGATTTAACGATTCCGGTTGTTGCTGAGATTACCTGATCCCCCTCCGCACCGGAGATGATTACCGCCGGGTTGTACTTGTACTGGTCCAGTGTTGAGAAATATACGGTCTTGTCCATACTGTAGTTCAAAAGTATGGTGCCGTTCACCGGCCATAATAACTTGCTGTCTTCATTAAAGCTTACGGATGTGCCGCCACCGGCTGTCGCTTGTGTTCCTGCGCTGCCGTTTTCTGTCTCATTTGTGCCGGTTCCTTCATCCGCCGTATTCTCCTGCGTATCTGTATCTGCCTGATTGCTAATTACCAGGTTGTTGGCCTCTTCTGAAGGCTCCTTTGTTTTTTTCTCTTTTGTGTCATTGGTTTCTTCCGCCCGTGCAAGTTCTTCTTTTCGCTGCGTCTCTTTGTAATCATTGAATGTATATGTTCCAACTATTGCAATTGCTGCCACAAAGCACAATACTGCCGCGACGGTAGCACCTCTCTTTTTTCGTGAAGGTCTTTGCCTCTTATTCATCTTATCACCACCTCTGACTATATTTTTGCCAGATAGTAATGGACTTATTCTGTGTCCAGCAATATTTCTGCTACTTCTTTGATTTCCGTCCCCGCGAAGAAAAATTGCAATATTTCTTTATAAGTCTTTCCTTTTTTTGACATTTTATTGGCTGTATGCTGGCTCATTCCCAGTCCGTGTCCGATTCCTCGCGTAGTTATCCTCATTTTTCCGTTATACCGCTGCAGGGTGAAACAGCTGGATGCAAGATTATAAGTATTGCGGAATTCCTCTCCACTCACATTCTCCTGCCCCACCCGTACATTTATAACGTATCCGGCGGTATCCAGCGCTGTTATCTCCGCGTCCATATCATCCACCGTCACCGTCTGTATCTGTTTCGTATTCTCGATATCAAGCGGGCAGTCCACAATCTTAAGATACGCATAATCCCCATTTCCAAGGACTTCGGCTCCATCCCTGGTGCATCCATTGCTTAGGCGGAAAAAGGGTGTCAATGCCAGGTCTTCCCCATAGAGCAGCACCTGCCCCTCCGTCTCGCTCCAGGCGTCCTTCAGCTTGCGGTAGTATTTGGAATATTTCGCTCCCCACGCGTCCTCCATCTGCTTCTGCGTCCAGAACTCCCCTTCCAGTACCGTATTGCTCCCTGACTCTTTGATCTTCTTATAAACGTCCGTACGCACCAGGACTGACTGGGCCTTCAGCGCTTCCTTATCATAGGATGCAGGAATCTCTTTGGCCAGGATGCCGATGCAGTATTCTTCTATTGGCATCTTAACCTCTTTTTTCCCGGACTTTACCTTTATATAAGTACTGTCCACATGCGAATAAGTAGTAATGCTTGGCCCATTTAAAAACACGGTGACCACATATGGCAACAGTACGATGATGATGATATAGCATCCTAGTTTCTTTAAATTCTGCCGCATAAAAAATACCCTCCCATACACTGTATGGAAGGGTGTCCTTTTTTATTCCTCGCGATTACGGATAATGAAAAAGTAGATGGAAGTGTACAGCGGCACGAAGACTCCTGCAACCGCATGCACCAATGCATAGTTCTTGTCTGTATATCTTTCGAAGATCTGATGATTGACCAGGACCAGAAGCGTCTTGACCAAGGCGCCCACCAGCACGGAAATTATGCCGATAAGCGCAATCCCCGCCATCAGCATTCCTATTCCCGTGCCGGAAAACATGTTGGCTAATGCTGATCCCGGATCATGATAGCCAATGGAACTATAGTTCACGCCCAGCCTGGCCATGCTTATGGCAACGCCTCCAAAGATCAGCCCTCCAAAGATTCCTGTTACAAAGTTGCTGACGATCGGAATTACCAGTATCCAGATGCCCGGATTACGGATCTCCTTCTCTTTAAAATGCAAAGTGCCGCATAATTCTCCCTGGAAATAGGTTCTTGCGTACGGTATGAACGCAAGCCATGGATAATTCATTCCACGTCGTTTTCCAAGGGTATACATCCCAATTCCACGCAGCAGGTAGCTGGCAATGCAGCCGATCGCCAATATTCCCAGAATAACTAAATACGATAATAAAATTGTCACTGCCATATCTCCTGCAAAACGCTCCATTTTTATACCTCCACTGTAATCTTATCCAGATGCCAGATATCCTCAACATATTCCTGAATGGTTCGGTCAGAAGAGAATTTGCCACAGCATGCAGTATTCAAAAGAGCCATTTTTGCCCATCTGTCTTTATCCCGGTATGCTTCCTCTACCTCCTGCTGCGCCTGTGCATATGCCCTGAAGTCCTTAAGTATAAAGTACATATCTGCCCGGCTGCTGCTCTTCGTATTCAACAGAGAATTATAAAGGTCGCGGTATAACTCCGTGTTGCCATGAGCATAAGTTCCGTCAACCAGCTGATCTACGACACGGCGGATATCCGGATCATTGTTGTAGATATCCATCGGATTATAGCCGCCGTTTAGTTCAAAGTGAATCACTTCATCCGAACTTAGGCCAAAGATAAACGCATTGTCTATTCCTACTTCCTCAACAATCTCTACATTGGCTCCATCCATCGTTCCAATGGTAGGAGCGCCGTTGAGCATGAACTTCATGTTGCCTGTACCGGATGCTTCCTTAGAAGCAGTGGATATCTGTTCGCTTACATCTGCTGCAGCAAAAATCCACTCCGCGTTGGATACACGGTAATCTTCAATGAATACCATCTTAAGTTTCCCATTGATGCTGCGGTCATTATTCACTACATCCGCAACAGAGTTGATCAGCTTGATAATCTGTTTTGCGCGGATATATCCTGCGGATGCCTTTGCCCCGAAGATAAACGTTCTAGGATAGAAGCTCTTCTCGGGATGCTCCTTCACCTGATTATACAGATACATCACATGCAGGATGTTCAGCAGCTGGCGCTTATACTCATGAAGTCTTTTTACCTGTACATCAAAGATGGATCTCGGGTCCACTTCTATTCCATTGTGCTCCAGTATGTATTCTGCCAGGCGTTCCTTGTTCTTATACTTGATGCTCATGAATTCCTTGAGAGCCTCTTCGTCATCTGCCCATCTTTTCAGGCCTGACATTAAGGACAGATCGGTAATCCAGTCCTTGGTGCCAAGCTTGTCGGTTACCCAGTCCGCCAGCAGAGAGTTTCCATGCATAAGGAAACGTCTCTGGGTAATGCCATTGGTCTTATTGTTGAACTTCTCCGGCATCATCTGGTAGAAATCCTTCAGTTCCTGGTTCTTTAATATCTCCGTGTGCAGGCGTGCAACGCCGTTGACCGAATATCCTGCGACGATGGCAAGATGTGCCATCTTAACCTGGCCGTCCATAAGGATAGCCATGCGTTTTACCTTGCCTTCGTCTCCCGGATAAGTCTTTCGAATCTGCTCTACAAACCGGCGGTCAATCTCCTGGATAATCTGATAAATACGCGGAAGCAGCCTTGAGAACAGATCGATTGGCCATTTTTCAAGCGCTTCTGCCATGATGGTGTGGTTGGTATATGCGCAGGTCTTTGTGGTAATATTCCACGCCTCATTCCATCCAAGCCCTTCCTCGTCCAGAAGAATACGCATCAGTTCTGCTACAGCCACCGTTGGATGGGTATCATTCATCTGGAAGGTGACTTTTTCATAAAGTTTTGTAATATCATCATGCTTCTTCTTATATTTCACAATTGCTGCCTGAATGCTGGCAGATATGAAGAAATACTGCTGCTTCAGTCTTAACTCTTTACCTGCGTAATGATTGTCGTTCGGATACAGGACCTCCACAATATTCTTAGCAAGATTCTGCTGCTCTACCGCCTTGTGATAGTCGCCTCTGTCAAAAGAATCCAGCTGGAAGTCCACGATCGGCTCCGCATCCCAGATGCGCAGGGTATTTACCACGTGGTTATTGTATCCCACGATCGGATAGTCGTACGGTATAGCCAGTACAGACTCATAATTCTCCTGAACGAAATGAGTCCTGCCCTCTTCGTCATACTCTACCCGGATATTTCCGCAAAAGCGCACTTCCTTTGCGTATTCGGGCCTGCGAAGTTCAAAGGGATTGCCATCCTTGAGCCAGTTATCCGGCTTCTCCACCTGATATCCATCTTCAATCTTCTGCTTAAACATTCCGTAATGATAACGTATGCCACAGCCGTATGCCGCATATCCAAGGGTTGCCAGCGAATCCAGGAAGCAGGCTGCCAGACGGCCAAGGCCGCCGTTTCCAAGAGCCGGATCCGGCTCCTCGTCCTCGATGGCATTTAGGTCTATTCCCATCTCGTCCAATGCTTCCTTTACTTCCGTGTACGCCGTCATGTTAATCAGGTTATTGCCAAGCGCTCTTCCCATCAGGAACTCCATGGACATATAGTAGACCATCTTCGGATCATCTTCATCATACTTCTTCTGGGTTGCAAGCCAGTCATCTATAATGACCTCTTTCACCGCATAAGATACCGCCTGGAACAACTGCTGAGGAGTGGCCTCATCAACCGTCCTGCGAAACAGCGTCTTTACATTATTCGTAACTTCTTTTTTAAATGCTTCCTTTTCAAATCTCGGATTATACATATTCATTTCCCTTCTCTTTCTAAGCCTGAGCATTCTTATTTCTTCTCTACTCCAAGGGTTACGTTCTCGCCATTGATCTTCCAATCCTTTACATATCCCTGCGGCGTCTCTTTCGTTACCTTGAGCGCGAGCGTCTCATCCCCAATCGTAGCGGCATTTTCTGCAAATATCTTCTCGGCTTTCTCTGTTCCTTCGTAAGAGATCTCGATCTTATCCATGACCTCAAATCCTGCCTCCTTACGCATGGTCTGGACCTTGCTGATAATCTCGCGGACGAATCCTTCTTCCAGAAGTTCATCTGACAGGTTTGTATCCAGAACAACGGTAATGCCATTGTCATTCTCTGATACATAGCCCTCCATCTGGGCCGTCTCGATCAGCAAATCTTCTCTGAACAGTGTGACTTCCTGCCCATTAATATCCAGTTTCAGGGCATCCGCAGCATTCAATTCATCCATGGCAGCGTTGCCGTCGATCGAACTTAAGGCTGCTTTGATGCCTCCTAACATTTTACCATATTTTGGCCCCACTGTCTTTAACTGTGGCTTGAAAGAATAAGAGGTAAAATCGCGTACTTCTTGTGTAAATGTCATAGTCTTTACATTCAGCTCGTCTTCTACGATCTCCTGGTAGAATGCCGGAAGATCAAAATCTGCCTTTACATACATCTGCCCGATCGGCTGACGGTTTTTAATATTCGCCGTATTCCTGCATGCGCGGCCCATCACGACCAGTTTCAGCACACGTTCCATATTGGACTCCAGATCTTTATCAATATAGGAGTTGTCTGCGGCCGGGAAGTCGCACAGGTGGATACTTTCCGGCGCGCTCTGGTCGATGCTTCTTACCAGATTCTGATAAATGTCTTCTGTCATAAACGGGATCATCGGCGCAGCTGCCTTGCATACTTCTACCAACGCGGTATAAAGCGTCATGTAGGCATTTATCTTATCCTGCTCCATTCCCTTTGCCCAGAAGCGTTCGCGGCTTCTTCTTACATACCAGTTGCTCATATCATCCACGAAGTCCTGCAATGCTCTTGCTGCCTCCGGAATCCTGTAATTTCCAAGATTGTCATCTACTTCTTTAATTAATGTATTCAGTTTGGACAGCAGCCATTTGTCCATTACCGATAATTTATCATAATCAAGCGAATATTTTGTCGCGTCGAATCCATCAATATTGGCATACAGCACAAAGAATGCATACGTATTCCATAAAGTTCCCATGAACTTACGCTGTCCTTCCGTAACTGCTTTTCCGTGGAAACGGTTTGGCAGCCAAGGTGCGCTGTTGACATAGAAATACCAGCGGATCGCGTCTGCTCCGTATTTTTCCAGCGCATCGAAAGGATCTACGGCGTTTCCTTTGGATTTGCTCATCTTCTGCCCGTTCTCATCCTGTACGTGGCCGAGGACGATCACGTTCTTGTACGGCGCTTTATTAAATATCAATGTAGAGATTGCCAGCAGGGAGTAGAACCATCCACGGGTCTGGTCCACAGCCTCAGATATAAAGTCAGCCGGGAACTGCTTCTCGAACAGTTCCTTATTTTCAAATGGGTAGTGGTGCTGTGCAAATGGCATGGATCCAGAGTCAAACCAGCAGTCGATCACCTCCGGAACACGATGCATCTCTTTGCCGCAGATCGGACACTTAATGGTAACCGCATCAATGTATGGGCGGTGAAGCTCGATATCTTCCGGGCAGTTATCAGACATTTCCTTCAATTCCGCAATGCTTCCGATGGAATGCTGGTGACCGCACTCGCACTCCCAGATATTCAGCGGAGTTCCCCAATAACGGTTCCGGCTGATGCCCCAATCCTGGACATTTTCAAGCCAGTCCCCAAAACGCTTCTTTCCAATACTCTCCGGGATCCAGTTGATTGTATTGTTGTTTGCGATCAGGTCATCCTTTACCTCCGTCATCTTGATGAACCAAGATTCCCTCGCATAGTAAAGCAGAGGCGTATCACATCTCCAGCAGTGTGGATAACTATGCTCGAACTTAGGTGCGTCAAATAGAAGGCCTCTTGCATCCAGGTCCTTTAGAATCTCTGGATCAGCATCCTTTACGAATACTCCTGCACATGGAGCATCCTCTGTCATGCGCCCTTTCTCGTCTACAAGCTGAACGAAAGGCATGTCATACTTGCGTCCTACCTTGGCATCGTCCTCACCGAATGCAGGCGCGATATGGACAACGCCTGTACCGTCCGTCAACGTTACATAGGAGTCACAGGTAATAAAGAAGGCTTTCTTATTCTGCCTTGCAGCGCAGTCTGCCGCGCACTGGTACAGAGGATCATATTCTTTGTATTCCAGGTCCTGTCCCTTATATGTCTCAAGAATCTCGTAAGCTGGATTTCCTTCTTCTGCCAGTTTGCCAAGGACCGTATCAAGAAGAGCGACTGCCATGTAGTATACGTATCCATCTGCTGCCTTCACCTTTGCATAGTCTTCCTGCGGATTTACGCAAAGGCCGATATTGGATGGCAATGTCCAAGGCGTGGTAGTCCATGCAAGGAAATACGCGTCTTCGCCTACCACCTTGAAACGAACGATCGCAGAGCGTTCCTTCACGTCTTTATAGCCCTGGGCTACTTCCTGTGCGGAAAGCGGGGTTCCGCAGCGCGGGCAGTAAGGCACGATCTTAAAGCCCTTGTAAAGCAGGCCCTTATCCCAGATCTGTTTAAGCGCCCACCACTCGGACTCAATAAAGTCATTATGATAGGTAACATATGGGTTTTCCATATCAGCCCAGAACCCTACCGTTCCGGAGAAATCTTCCCACATACCCTTGTATTTCCATACGCTTTCCTTACATTTGTCGATGAATGGCTCCAGGCCATATTCTTCAATCTGATCTTTTCCATCCAGGCCCAGCGCTTTTTCTACTTCCAGTTCTACCGGCAGCCCATGGGTATCCCATCCTGCCTTGCGCGGCACCTCATATCCCTTCATCGTGCGGTATCTTGGAATCATATCCTTGATAACGCGAGTGAGCACATGGCCGATATGCGGCTTGCCGTTGGCTGTGGGCGGGCCGTCATAGAACATATAGATATCATTGCCATCACGCTCTTTCATGCTCTTTTCAAAGATGCCATTTTCTTCCCAGAATTTTTCAATTTCTTTTTCTCTGTCTACAAAATTCAAGTCCGTTGAAACTTTCTTGTACATTTTGAAACCTCCTTAATCATGTATCTTAATTAAAAATAAAAAAACTTCCGCCCTGAATAGGACGAAAGCCAAGCCTGCGTTTATAAACCACCTAAACATACTATCATATGCCTTCCCTGTAACGGGGGAATGCCGTCAGCATCTACTTGGCCGTCCTCTGGCCTTTCGAACGCTGCAACTCGGAAGTGATATTCAGATATACCTTACTTGTACCAGGCTTGCACCGTCCCTGGCTCGCTATGCCTTTCTGATCTATCCTACTGTCTTCGTCAACATCTTTCATATATGCTGTTCTATTATAGTAAAAAAGCCCCTGAATAGTCAAGGGTTTTTTACAATCTTTCTATCTTCTGCGCCGCCTTTTCCTTATGCGGCTCCTGCGCATGATCACGCTGATGAATATAGTGATCAGAATTGCCAGCACCACCGATGCGCATGCAACAGCCATCTTCTTTGTCTTGCCTTTCTTTTGGCCATCATCCTTTGGCTTCTTTTCCTTCTTCGCAGCCGTAACTTTGGCCGAATGCTCATCCTTATAACTGTCGCTCAAGGTACATCTGGCAGAGCCAACAGGATTGCCTTCATATGTATATTGAAGTGTTGCCTCGCTGCTGATTCCTCCGTCCGGTACCAATTCCATATCCAGATCTTCAAACTTCACGCTCTGCGGAAGCATTACGTAATTGCAGCTTCCATCCTCCAATATCTCTCCTACATCCTTGGATGACTCATAATCTGCCACCGGCACTTTTCCAAAATTGTTAAATGCGTACTCGAACAGGCCTGCCGTGTCCGGGTAGATATGCACCCCATGGGTCCTTAAGACTACACATACCAGCTGCATGCCGCCATTATCTGCCATGGTTATCAACGTAGACAATGCATCCGATGTAAACCCCGTCTTCCCACCGATCGCATATGGATAATAATTCGAATTCTCCGGTATCAGCATCTTATGCTTCTGCTGAAAGATATGTTCTTCTACCGTCTCAGATGCAGGAATTGCATAGTTCAGCGTCTGGACGATGCGGAAGAAATCCGGATGCTTGAAAAGTTCCCGTCCTATAAGCGCCATGTCCCTGGCACAAGTATAGTGATTCTCATCGTGAAGCCCGTTCGTATTGGCAAAATTAGAATTCTCCCCTCCAAGTTCCCTGCACCGGATATTCATCTGTTCCATAAACCAGTTGTAATCATGGCCTGCATTGATGCCTACGCTCTCGCCTACCGCATAGGCCGCCTCATTGGCGGATGCCAGAAGCGTTGCGTGCAGCGCTTGCTCCAGGGATATCTGGTTTCCCTCCTTCAGGCCTACGGAAGAATCTCCCGGCTTAAGGAATGCCACGCTGTCATGGGAAAATGTCACCGGATCTTCAAGCTGCCCGTTTTCCATCGCTACCAGGGCGGTCAACACCTTGGTAATGCTGGCCGGATATTGGTGGGAATCGATATTCTTCGCATACAGGATTGCCCCTGTCCCCACTTCCATTACGATTGCCGCCTCCCCGTAGGTTCCCGGCCCTTGCGGCCAATTCTTCCAGTCATTGCTATCAACCTTCATCTCATAGGCTGCTTGTTCAGCCTTCTGTTCTTCTGACAGTTCCTCTGTCTGTTCGGCCGCATCTGGCTCAGTGGCAAATGCGGTCGTTTCCCTGCAAGCGCACATGACTGCCAGTAGTATTATTGCTGCCAGTATCTGCCTGCCTCGTCTCATCATCCCGTCCTCCGTATAACTTTTTCTTGCATTACATTTTACCATAGCAGGAGTCATTGCACCAGTAAAACAAATTACAGTCTTCCCAGATACCAGATGATCCTTCCTTTTATATCATTGTTTTTCACCGCGCCAAATTCCCGTGAGTCTTCTGATATTTCCCGGTTGTCCCCCAGGACGAAGACTTCCTTATCTTCAACCACCACCGGATACTCGATGCAGCTCCCAGTCCTGATGGTCTTCCCAAGCGTTCCTTTGAATTTTGCTTCTTCTCCATTCACATATACCTTGCCCGACTGGATATTTACCGTATCTCCGGCTACTGCTACGACTCTCTTTACGAATTCCTCTCCGTCCGATCTTTTAAACACGATAACATCCCCTGGCTTATACTCCTTTCCCAGACGGGAATAAGCTACAATATCCTTGTCATGGAGGGTGGGATACATAGAATTGCCTGTTACGGTGGAAAATCCCATCATCAGATAGAAAACCAGCAGGATCACGGCAGCCAGCGCTAAAAACTGCAGGGAAATCACGAGCCTGGCCCTTCTCATTTCCTTTTTCTTCTGACTGCGCAGCTGCGGGTCTACATCTTCCAGCACCTTTTTCTTAATCTCATCTATCTCCATAATATGACCTTCTGTTCTGCAAATTTATTATCTTACTATTATAATAGATTGACCAACTGAATACAAGTTATGATATAATGGCTTATAATATTAGCAACTATCAAAGGAGTCTGATTGTCATGAAGAAGTTAAGCGTGTTTAAGATCATCCAGCTATCCATCCTGGCTGTGATCACCCTTATCAGCGTCTTTTTCCTATTAAAGCCAGAGGTAAAGCAGTTCGTGTTTTCCTCTTCTTCTGCTACCACATTATTCTTTTTAATTTGGATTATTTTAATAGCAAGTTTTTTGTTTATTATGATAGATTTAAGTATTATATCTTCCATTAAACTTCATTTTCATAATTTGTATGGGGTGGCATATTCAGATCCTTTATCCGGCATACCCAACCGATTCAGCTGCGATACGCTGATTGAAAAGTATATTGATTCCGAATTGCCCGAGGATATCGGATGCATTATGATTGAACTGGCCAATCTGCCTGAGGTCAATTCGCTGTATGACCACGCTGCCGGCAACCGTCTGTTAAAAGATTTTTCCGCCATCCTGTCTTCATCCGCGCTGTCGCTTGGCTTTGTAGGGCGAAACGGAGGAAATAAATTTCTTGCTATATTTGAAGACTGTACCCAGGAAAAATTGGATGCATTTCTTACGAGAGTTTTTGAAAAAGTACAGCGCCATAATGCAAAGGCAGATTCCATAGACATGGAATACAAAGTCGGGGCCGCCCTTAACAGCAAGGAGCATCTTGCGAAGATTACCGGGCTTATCGCTCTTGCCAATAACCGGATTTACAAATAATCATAATATAGGAGGGAGTTTTGTTTTATGGCTGAACTGGATTATGAATATTTGGACAGACTGTTAAAGAAGGCAAAAGAGAACGATAGCGACGCCCTTGCCGAATTGTACGCAGCCACCTACAGGAAGCAGTACCGTTACGCATGCCAATATATCAAAGATCCTTTTCTGGCGCAAGCTATCTTGAAGGATGTCTATACATGCGCCTTTGAGAATATAGAATTGCTCGATGACTCGCGCCGCCTTGCATCCTGGCTGGAAGAGATCAATTATCGAATCTGCCATGAAGCATCCATGCAGGATCATGTTCCCTCGCACTTTCTCCGAGCCAAGATTCCAGATCTGGAGCCGCAGGCTGCAGGAGAATTGCTTAATCATATTTTTGCCAGGCGTGATATGGAACCCGCCACAATCCCTGTGGAGATTCTAGAATCTTGGGAGAATTATAAAAAGCCTGGATTTATATGGGAGAAGGCTGCTGCCTGTATATTCCTGCTTCTTCTTCTGCTTCTGCCCTGCCTGTTTCTTAAGCCTTCCATTGTGGCAGAACGCACGAATGTAGACTCGGCATCTAATGCACTGTATGTGATCCGCATCCAAAGTTTGCTTCCGGTGCGCTCCGTCAACGCAACGCTTGATAACAGCACGCCGGTTCATCTACGCAAATCCGGTTCCAAAGAGTATACAGCCGAGATCATTTCCAATGGGAAGTTAAAGATCAAGGCAGTATCTATGAACGGGCAGACAGCAGTCAAGACTTATACCGTAACGCATTTGGATATGGATAAGCCTGTATTTATTAAATCTTATACCAAAGACGACCTGATATATCTGGTGGTCCAGGATACCTATTCCGGTATAGATTACGGAAATATCCGCGGCCTTAAGCCAGTATCCTATGACATAGAAGAAGGAATCATTACCTTCCGGATACCAAAAATGCCTACATCTGTAATCATTCCGGACCACGCAGGAAACGAACTGAAGCTTCTTGTCTCTCCAATTGAAGAATGATGATTGAATTAAGGAGGAGTACCGACATGAGCCGTATTACAAGTCTGACTTGTATCACCTTTATACTGTCATGTATTCTCCTTTGCAGTTGTTCCGGCAAGGAATCTGTTGCCAAGAGCGAGCATAAGGTCCCTCCCAGAGATTCCGCTCCCAAGGTTCTTACGCCTTGTGCGGATGGGACAGTCGTTTACAATAATGACTATGCATCCATAGATGCATCCATAGATGCATCAAACACATCCCAGGGCTACATTATGGTCAGCTACTCCGGGGATTGCCCAAAGGTGAAGGTACAGATAACCGGATCTGATCAGATTCCTTATACCTACCTGCTGATAGACAGGGGAGCCTATACCACCTTCCCCCTCTCTGCCGGAAATGGCGCTTACACGATACAGGTGCTGGAAAATGTGGAAGGCGACTCTTACCTTATCGCCTTATCCCAGGACATCGATGTCGCTATTGAAGATGAATTCCTGCCATTTCTCTATCCCAATCAATATGTATCCTTTACTGCCGGTTCAAAGACGGTTATCAAAGGGAGCGAACTGGCAAAGAATGCTTACAGCGATCTGGAAGTCATCCAGAACATCTATCACTATGTCATCGAGAATATCTCTTATGATACTGCAAAGGCGAATAGTGTTACTTATGGATACCTGCCTGACATTGATGATACGCTCAAGTCAGGGACCGGCATCTGCTTCGACTATGCTTCTGTAATGACCGCCATGCTTCGCTCCCAAGGCATGCCTACAAAACTTGAAGTAGGATATTCCGGAGAAGCCTTGCATGCCTGGATCAGCACTTATACCAAAGACACTGGCTGGATAGACGATATCATTGAATTTGACGGCACTTCCTGGGAATTGATGGATCCCACGCTTGCTGCCAATAACAATACTTCCTCTGTCGGCAAATACATCGGCGACGGAAGCCATTATGTACTAAAATACTCATATTAATACTATGCCTAAGGAAAGGAGCCCTTATGCCTAAGAAAAATATTACGCCACTATCAAATACAGAGATTGCTTCCTTCTGTTCCCAGATGGCAATGATCTTAAAGTCCGGAATCTCTTCCATTGAAGGAGTTTCGATCATGCTGCAAGATGCGCGGGGCAGCGATGAAAAAGAATTGCTGACCGTTATGAACGATGTGCTGACCCACACTGGCATTCTTCATGAAGCTTTAAAAAAGACGGGCGCTTTTCCCGGATACCTGCTTAATATGGTGCGTATCGGCGAGCAGACCGGACGCCTGGATGATGTCATGCAGTCGCTGGCCGAGTACTATGAAAAAGAGGCCTCATTGGCACAGACCATCAAGAACGCGGTTACTTATCCGCTTATCATGATATTTATGATGATTCTCGTAATTATCGTCCTGATTACAAAAGTCATGCCTGTCTTCAATCAGGTATTCAAGCAGCTTGGCAGCGAAATGACTGGCCCTTCCAGGGCCATTCTGCATATCGGAGCCTTTCTTGACCGGCATTCCGTTATTTTTATCGGTATTCTTATAATCATTGCCGTCCTGGCTGTCTATGCCTTTAAAACTACCAGAGGACAGAATGCATTCCGAAGCCTGATTGTTCGATTCGGGAGAACCCGGAATATATCTGAGAAAATTTCCTCCTACAGATTTGCAAACGGCATGGCGCTGACATTAAGCAGCGGGCTTACGCCAGAAGAGTGTCTGAATCTGGCAGCGGATCTGATCGAGCAGGATGAGTTTTGTAGGAGACTGTCCAAATGTAAGGAAGCGGTTTCCTCCGGCGAAGATCTCTGCAATACTCTGCTGGAAAACGGCGTATTTTCAGAGGTATATGCAAGAATGGCATCTATTGGATCAAGAACCGGCATATTAGATGATGTCATGAACAAGATCGCCCATCAGTATGAGGAAGACATCGACACTCACCTTTCCAGCATCATTGCAACCGTTGAACCCACGCTTGTCATCATACTGTCCATCATCGTAGGAATTATACTGCTGTCGGTAATGCTTCCTCTTATGAACATTATGGCTGCCCTATAGCAAAGGAGTTTTTATGACGCACCGTTTTGAAAGAAACCGAAAAAGTTCATACATTAGAAATATTATTATTTCTTTATCATTCTTTCTAGCCATATTACTGTGTTTCTATCTCTCCGTAATGTCCGTCTCCAGCGAATCTGACAAGGAAGAGTATCAGACCCTTGAAACCGCATTGACGCGAAGCATTACCCAGTGCTATGCAGTAGAGGGGAATTATCCGGAGAGTCTCGACTATCTGAAGAAGAGTTACGGGCTCCACTATGATGAAGAAAAATTTTTTGTAGACTATCAGCCTCTGGGCTCCAATATAATACCTGACGTAACGATTATCAAAAAGGAGGAGTAGGCGTGAGATTCCGTAGTCAGAATAGACATGTCATAGATTTTATATTTCCATTAGCGGTATTTTTTGTATTCGCGGCTTCTTCCTTTGCCGTGCTGGTTCTCTCTGCCAACATTTATAATACGCAGACAAAAGAATCCAACAGCAATTATGTTGCCCGCACCTCCCTTGCCTATGTCAATGAGAAGATACGCCAGAATGATAAAGGAGGCGGCATGTCCATCCAGTCTGTAGACGGACGCGACTGTCTTGTTCTTGCAGGAAATTCTGACGGAATTGCATATACCACCTATATCTATGAATACGATGGAAGCCTGAAGGAATTATTTATACGCGACGGCGTGTCAGCCTCTCTGAAATGCGGGAAAGACATTATGGAACTTGAGTCATTCCAAATGGAAGAAATTGAAGAAGGGTTATTTCGATTTGTATTTACAGACAAGGATGGCAGGAAGTCTTCGTCTCTTGTCGCAGAAAGGAGCACGCCATGAAACAGTCATTAAACCGGCACTCCAGCATGTTCCTGATGGAGATCATGATTGCAATTCTTTTCTTTTCCCTGGTAAGCGCCATCTGTCTGCGTATTTTTACTGCTTCCCGACAGATGGGACAGGATACCAATGATCTGAATATGGCTGTGAACCAGTCCGAGAATATCGCGGAACTTTTGACCTATTCCTTGAAATCCCCGGAATCTTCCTCCATGGACATGAAAGGAACCTCCGGCTTTCTTACTTCTGAATACCCGGATATCGCTGTAGATGGTAATTGTTTAACCATATACTATGATGCCAGCTGGAACTGCTGTACTTCCGGAAACGCGACATATTATATAGAGGTCAGGAAAACGCAGGAGGAATCCCTTTGCGTGTTTTGCATAGATGCATATAAGACTTCTGAGATAAAGAAGCCTGTCTATTCGCTTAATGTAAGCCTTCATCCCCCTCTTCATCCATAGCCAGCACTACATTAGGATGAAAAAGGGAATATTTTATAAGGAGCTTCTATGAAAAAGAAAAACTTTTCGATTACAAATATAGGTACCGTATCACTGCTGATGATTTTCATCATCCTTTGTATGGTTACCTTTGCCGCGCTTTCCTTATCATCTGCCGCGGCAGATCACAGGTTCAGCCAGAAGATGGCCGACCATTCCAAAGAGTATTATAAGGCTTCCGGACAGGCGGAGACAAAACTTGCGGAAATTGACCGTATATTGGACATAGCATATAAAGGCGCCGAGTCTGATGATGATTACTATCAGCAGATCAAAGACAGCCTTCCAGAAATCTCCCAGACGTTTACGAAAGAGAATCCCCTGATCTCATACCAGGCTGAGATGAATGATTCCCAGGCAGTCTTCGTAAAGTTAAGAATCTTGTCGCCTACGGAAATAGCATCCAATGGATCAAGCAGTTATTATCAGATTGTCGCCTGGAAGGAAATCAATACGAAAGAATGGAAGGGCGAAAATAGCATCAAATTAATCGGTGAAGAATAAGTAGGAGGAATATCCATTATGAACTTGAATACATCGCAATTACTAGAAAACGCCGTACGGGCAGGTGCCTCCGACGTGTTTATCGTAGCCGGGCTTCCCGTTTCCATGAGGATTAACGGGATGATCGCCAGAGAAGATGAATGCCGTCTTTTGCCGGAAGATACCAGAATGGTTATCGGGCAGATCTACCATCTTGCCGGAAATCGCCCGCTATCCAATCTTGAAGATTCAGGAGACGATGATTTTTCATTCGCGATTCCCGGACTGTCCAGGTTCCGGGTAAGCGCATATAAGCAAAGAGGCGCCCTATCCGTCGTCATAAGGATAATAACCTTCACTCTTCCTGATCCAAAGGAAATCGGACTGCCGGACAAGATTATTAATTTTGCCCACTATTCAAAGGGGATGGTTCTTGTTACCGGTCCTGCCGGCAGCGGAAAGTCCACCACTCTTGCCTGTATTATTGATCATATTAATAAGAGTTACGACAAGCATATCATCACGCTTGAAGACCCTTTGGAATACCTTCACCGGCACAATAAAAGCATCGTAAGCCAGCGGGAAATCAATGTAGATACTCAGAGTTACGTTACTGCGCTTCGGGCATCGCTTCGTCAGAGTCCGGATGTCATCCTTCTGGGAGAGATGCGGGATTATGAGACGATGCAGGTAGCCATGACGGCAGCCGAGACCGGCCATCTTATCTTTTCCACGCTTCATACCATTGGAGCCGCCAATACCATTGACCGGATCATCGATGTGTTTCCGCCTAACCAACAGCGTCAGATTGCCGTCCAGCTGTCCATGGTGCTTCAGACAGTCGTATCTCAGCAGCTCGTGCCATCCATCGATGGAAGGATGGTCCCAGCCTTTGAAATCATGACCGTGACTCCTGCTATCCGTAATATGATCCGTGACAACAAGATTCCTCAGATTGACGGCATCCTCTATTCTTCAGCCAACGAGGACATGGTATCCATGGATTCAAGCCTCCAGAAGCTGTTCAAGGAAAATATCATATCTGCTGACACAGCGCTTGCATTTGCTACCAATCCTGACATGCTTAGAAAGAAACTTTAGACATAAATGATGGGGATGTGGCCGGCGCGATAAACGCCGGCCATTATCTTTTTCTCGTTCCTGGTACTCAGCCCGGTCAGCAAATCTTTATATGCCATACTTTCTCCTTTCACATTCCACACATGCTGCTTTTAATCCGATGGATGCATCATTCCTTCCTCAAAAACCATATACCTGCCTCGCCCATTCTGTTTTGCCTGATATAATGCAATATCCGCCTGATGATATAATCGTTGAAAGTTTTTTGCTATATCATCATCAATCACAATTCCTATGCTCAGGCTTAATCGATCGGGAAGGCCATCCCTGATACTATAATTTTCTGCCATATCAAGCATCTTTCGAGCCTTCTCAAGAACAATTTTCTGATCATATATATCGCGCATGAAAATCATGAACTCATCGCCGCCCAGCCTTGCGATGATATCCGTTGAACGAAATAAAGCCCTGCACATCTTTACGACTTCTATCAATACGCAGTCTCCCTGCAAATGCCCGAACTTATCATTAATCTCCTTAAAAAAGTCTATGTCTATCAGCAGGCAGGCGTAGTATAAGTCAACGCCTTTATTTCTTATAGCCTTTTTTACCGCCAGTTCCAGATAGCTTCTATTATAGGCGCTGGTAAGAGAATCTGTGTTAGATCGAAGCATAAGCTCCTTTTCTGAACTGATATCAACCACTTTCCCAACTACTTTTGCAAGATTTCCTTCAGAATCAAATACTCCTCTCATCAGCACCCTTCGCCAAATATTCTTGGCATTCCAATCAACTATCCGGTATTCTGCCTTAATCGTCTTATTGCTGATCTTATCATTAGATATATCCATTATTTTCTTATAAATTTCTGCCTCATCTTCCGGTGACACTCCTAACTCTTTCCACCCATCAGAAACTCTGGCAGTTTTTATGATCTTTTTATGTTTCTCCCCAGCAATAGATGCCGGATAGAATACCTGTAGTTCATCTTCTCTCATATTATAATCAAAGATAATGTCATCCGATAATTCTGAAACTATTTCATTTCTCTCCTTTTCCATCTCCAACTGTCCGATCGTCTCCTTGATCTCTGAGATATCAGTAAGGATACTATTAATAATAACCTCCTGATTTGCATCCCTTACCTTTTTTCCGTAATCCATAACCCACAGCAGGGTGCCATCCCTTTTTCGTATTCTGTATTCCGTCTTATATTCGTCCCCTTTTTTGAAGCATTCCCTGCAATCTCTCATAGCCTTCGGGACATCTGGCGGATAGATAGCCCCTTTTGCTGTTCCCCCGCTCATCTCCATAAATTCATCATAGGTATATCCTAGCATATTGCAAAGTTCATCGTTTACATAGAAGAACGTATAATCTTCATCATCAAGGCTTCCTTTCATCCCTCCAGCCGTTGTCTGGGCAAGGATTTCCATCTGCTGTGTCTTTTCAATCAGAAGCCTTTTCAGGAGCCTGTAATTTTCTACGCTCATCTCCTCCGGATAATATTCTTTCTCTTTTACAATGGAATTGGGGGCGGATACATGCATATGCGTCACCTTCCATTGGCCGCCGCATAGGTGAAATATAAATGAGGCTCTCTGTCTCAGACTAAAAAATCCATTTTTATCCACTCTGGAATTAATTAAAAACTGTGCTATGACTACAGCAAAATCTTCTCCTTTGCTCACCATGCTATAATTCTCATTCAGAAGACGTATTTCATACTTGCTGTTGCACCCCTTCTCGAAAAAGACTTTTAGCTTATCATAATCAAAGGCCATTGCCTGATCGCTGACCCCAATCCACGATACCTGATTCCGGTCGAAATATGATAATGCGGCATTCCAGTCTTGATCAAGATAATAGGTATGAATTAATCCTTCTGTCATTTTCTGAAAGTATCCGGAATCCTGCATATGTCTACCTCCCTAATAAAGATTACCAAAATATTGATATACGGAAATTATACATCATCTTTCAGCATTTGTAAAAGAAAATAAAATAAGAACCCCCTTATCTCTTTCTTCCTCGTATCTTCGAATCATATTAGCGATCTCTCTGTTTAATTCATTATCTTCTACAAGAAGAATATGGCAGGCAGAAAGACTGATATCTTCTTCCTCCTTCTGGCCTTGCGCAGACATGCTGGTCCTGCCTTGCCTTCTCTGCCCTCTGCTCATCCAGTATACGAAACAGATCCAATGATATTCCCCGTCGTTTCCCATTTGCAGGATTTCGGTATAGATCGATCCAGTCCGTCTGTTTCATCACATCCAGATTGTGTTCGATCACCACAAGGGTATTTCCACGGGATACGGTCAGATCGAACAATGAACTGGCGCCTGAGGATGTTGCTCATATTGCTAACAACATATCTCATTCTCCTTAAATTCTTGTTATGGAGGAACAAAAAGTGGCTGGTATCCATGGAACCGTCTCACTCTTTGATAACCAGATTCCAGAACTATGGGAGGAATTTCACCGTTTTAATAAGAAGTATCTAAAGACGGCGGGTGCGGTCTATAGCATCTGCGAGACGAAGCAGACTACCTATACGAAAGATGGAAATATCTCATTTACAGTTATCGTAGTAAAGAACTGGATGGCCAGGAGGATTTTGAAGTTTATGAGCGCGAGATACGGTCATTTGATGACCCGGATAATCAGGTTAAGATTTATATTCCAATAAAATAGGAACAAAAAGTGTCTAACAAAAATAGCGCCTTTCATCTTCCATGAAAAGCGCCGCTTTTAGCGTTCCCTGCGAGAATCGAACTCACAACTAGTGCTTAGGAGGCACTTGTTATATCCATTTAACTAAGGGAACATGTACTATTTTGTTTATTTACTCAGGAGAGCACCTTAGTGCCCTCCTATTATACTTCAAACTGGTATCAATTGTCAATTACTTAAAATTAATCCTTCCCTGCATCCATATATTTCCTTTGAATCTTCTCCCCACTGCAGGCTCTCCTACTACGTCCTTTACAGGCACGCATACGTCAAAAGTCAGTTCATTGACCTCCAGCTTCATGATATACAGTTCCTCTTTTGTATACTCATTTTCCATCTGCTGGAATTCAAGAATCTCTCCCATGATAGAATAACAGTCGCATTCCACCCCATAGGGCATGATATATGTATCCACAATACTGAATACATCTTCGCTTATCAGCCTTCTTGATACTTCTGAGTATGTATCAATATCATCGAGAGTCAGGCTTTCAATTGCCACGGGGTCGCCGCTTTTGGCCGCGCTTAAGAGCATCATCCTGTTATGCGTCTCCTCCTGCTGTCTCTTTTCCTGCTCCTTATCCTTTGATACAGGGAACAAGACTGTTCCCCCATTACAAAGGCCTGACAAAGTCACGGAAGTATATTTGATGCTGTTTTTGGACAGTTGTTTTTCCTTTAAATATTCCACCGTATTCTGAAGGTAGAATATCAGGCTGATTCCTATCTTGATATCTTCGCATATCCCTACATATGCTTCCCGGTCCATTCTTCGCTCTACAAAAACATCTGCATGAGAGGTTATTCCTGTACCGAAAAAGTATGGATAGTAATATTGACGGTCAAACCATTCATCTATATCCATGTCGCCGCATAGAGCCAGGCCTATTCCCGCGCCAAACTCTTTCTGGTATTCGCAGAAGTCCATTTCGTCTCCCCTGGATATAAGGTTATGCTGGGTAAATGACTCTTCTGTCAGCCTTAGGATTGCATTTAATTCTCTTTTGCTTTTGATATTTCCAAATCCAATTGCTTTCAGGTATTGATGCATATCATATTCCTTACAAAATTATTTTTTAGGTATGAGTCTTGTAGTTCCACCCATATATGGCTGTAAAACTTCCGGAATCTTAACGGATCCATCTGCCTGAAGATTATTTTCAAGGAATGCTATCAGCATTCTCGGAGGCGCAGCTACCGTATTATTCAGCGTATGTGCGAAATATTTGCTATCCTCGCCTTTTACGCGGATTCCAAGTCTTCTTGCCTGGGCATCCCCGAGATTAGAGCAGCTTCCCACCTCAAAATATTTCTTCTGTCTTGGGGACCATGCTTCTACATCGCAAGATTTTACTTTCAGATCTGCCAGGTCACCGGAGCAGCACTCAAGAGTACGTACAGGAATATCCATTGAACGGAACAGATCTACCGTATTCTGCCATAATTTATCGTACCACATCTTGCTTTCTTCCGGCTTGCAGACAACTATCATTTCCTGTTTTTCAAACTGGTGAATTCTATATACTCCACGTTCCTCGATTCCATGAGCGCCTTTCTCCTTACGGAAGCATGGAGAATAACTGGTTAGTGTCTGTGGAAGCTGGTCTTCTGTAAGCATAGTATCAATGAATTTTCCAATCATGGAATGCTCGCTTGTTCCGATCAGATATAAGTCTTCTCCTTCAATCTTATACATCATGGCATCCATTTCGGCAAAACTCATAACACCGGTAACTACATTGCTGCGGATCATGAATGGCGGAATACAGTAGGTAAATCCGCGGCCAATCATAAAGTCGCGTGCATAAGACAGCACAGCAGAATGAAGCCTTGCAATATCTCCCATCAGATAGTAAAAGCCATTTCCCGCAACTCTTCCTGCACTCTCAAGATCGATTCCGCTAAAACTTTCCATGATTTCTGTATGGTATGGAATCTCGAAATCTGGTACCACCGGCTCGCCAAACTTCTCTATTTCAACATTTTCGTTGTCGTCTTTTCCAATTGGTACGGAAGGATCAATGATATTCGGAATCGTCATCATGATCTTCTTAATCTTTGCTTCAACGTCCTTTTCTTCTGTGGAAAGAGATTCTAATCTGTCAGCATTCTCCTGAACCTTTTTCTTTAATTCTTCTGCCTCATCTTTCTTTCCCTGTGCCATGCATGCGCCGATTTCCTTAGAAATCTTATTCCTGTCAGCACGAAGCGCTTCTACTTCCTGCTTAATATCCCTGTTTCTCTTATCCAATTCCAGCACTTCGTCAACTAATGGCAGTTTTTCATCCTGAAATTTCTTTTTAATATTTTCCTTTACTACATCAGGATTCATTCTTACAAATTTAATGTCTAACATATATATATCCTCCTCATTTCTTATATATTATCTCTTTATCCTATTTTCCTTTAATATTTTTAGCGTCTATATCGTAGGCATCCTTGAATATAGCCTTATCAAGCGCTTCTGCCTCTTCTTCCGCTAATTCTACATAACTTTCTCCCTTTACGATCTCTTTAACATAGGTGTAGCAGCCCTCTCTGCTGTGCATAGCGTTAATGACCCATCCGCTATTATTGCCATCCAGCATTGCCAGCGCAAAACTTAATTTGCCACCCATTTCATTAAAAGCGTCATATTTGACAATTCCTAATTTCTGATAATCGTTCTCCATCTTTTTGCTGATTTCCCTGATATCAAGACGGTTCTGCTTGGTAATTTTAAGGATGGCATCTACCTCCGAGAACTTGTCCTTCATGCTCTCTTCTAAAGTCTTTCCATCTTTCCCACGCATAAACGAGGCATAACTACTTTTTAATCTATTATACTTCATCGTCACGTTCACGTATAGCACAAACAGCACGACAATCAAAATCAGTATGAACAGGAAAATGAATGCCGGATCTATTGCTAATTTCTTAAGTATACTACTTTCCATATATTTATTCTTCCCTTCTAATACTCATTATCATATCGAACACACGTTCTAATTCTTTATCCGAATAATATTCTATCTCTATCTTACCTTTACCCTTTCCCTTCGAAGCTATACTTACTTTTGTCCCCATAACTTCTTTCATCTTCTCTTCCAGGTCATTGTAGATAAATACGTGTTCGATCACCTTCTTTTCTTTCGGTTTTTTGGGGTTCTTAATATCTTTTATAAGTTTTTCTGTCTCACGAACGCTTAACTTCTCGTCAAATATTTTATTTGCCAATATGTATTGCTGTTCTTTATCATCTATAGCCAGCAATGCTCTGGCATGTCCTGTAGATATCATATCGTCTATGATCATCTGCTGCACTTTATCATTTAATCTTAGGAGACGCATAGAATTTGTTACTGCTGTCCGGCTTTTCGATACTCTCTCAGCTACCTCATCCTGTTTTAAACTGAACTCTTCAAGAAGTTTCTTGTATGCCATAGCCTCTTCAATCGGATTCAGATTTTCCCTTTGAATATTTTCTATCAATGCTATCTCTACTATTTCCTGTTCAGAATAATTTTTTATAATTACTGGCACTTCTTTTATACCAGCCAATTTTGCTGCTCTCCATCTTCTCTCACCGGCAATTATTTCATAATAATCCTTATTCTTCCTCACCAGCAAAGGCTGTAATACTCCAAATTGCTTGATAGAATCCGCTAATTCCAGCAGCGCATCTTCTTCAAAATTCTTTCTTGGCTGATCTCTGTTAGGCTCAACCATATTAATCTTCATCATTTGCTCTCCAGATTTTAATTCTGGCTGCTTCACCTGTTCTGTCGATATATCCGGATTAGCAGGTTTTACATTTCTGTTGTTTGGAATCAGGCTGTCAAGTCCTTTTCCCAGTCCTTTTTTATTTACTGCCATCGCATCCTCCTATAGTTTACAATCCTTTACTTATTACTTCATCGGCAAGTCTCATATAACTCTCGGAACCTGCTGACTTTGGATCATATTGATTAATCGGCATACCATAACTCGGTGCTTCAGCAAGACGAATATTTCTTGGTATGATTGTTTTATAAATATTTTGTTGAAGATTGTCCTTTACATTCTCCACAACCTGTAATGACAAGTTTGTTCTGGCATCATACATAGTAAATACTACGCCCTCTATTTCCAAATCCGGATTCAGTCTGTCTTTTACTAATTCCACTGTATGGATTAATTGGCTTAATCCCTCCAATGCATAGTATTCACATTGGATAGGAACTAAAACAGAATCTGCCGTTGTCATTGCGTTGATTGTCAGCATGCTCAGCGACGGCGGACAATCGATAATAACAAAATCATAATTATCCCGTATCTTCTGAATAGAATTTCTAACAATAAATTCCTTATTTTCAACGTCAATAAGTTCTATTTCCGCTGCCGATAAATCTATATTTGTAGGAAGTACATCCAGATTCTCCATTGTCTCTTTCTGCAGTACTTCCTCTATATCAGATTCACCGATTATCATATCATATACCGTTTTTTCTAAAAACTCTTTATCCAGTCCCAGACCGCTGGTCATATTCCCCTGAGGATCCATGTCTACGGCAAGAACTTTTTTACCTTTATCGGCAAGACAAGCGGATAGATTAATTGCAGTCGTTGTTTTACCTACTCCGCCCTTTTGATTGGCGATAGCTATAATTCTTCCCATTTATTAATCACCTTTCTTTTTAGCATAGATTTAGTATAACACTTTTTATAGTACTTATCTACAAAATGTTTCACGTGAAACATAGTTTTTCTATTATTCATAAATGTTTTACGTGAAACATATTATATTTGGTTAATTTTTTCAAGGAATGTTTCACGTGAAACATTTTTAGTTTAATTTCTCATACTACTATTTCTTATATTTGTCTATTTAAATATTTTTTATTGTATTACCGTATATCAAAATATTATTTATAAAGTCATTTCATTTTTAATTTCACTTATGGTAGTTAATAGCTTTATCATTTTAATTAACCCGACTCGGAATATTCAATCATATATACTTTTCTTGGTAGTAGAATGTTATTAATATATAAGTCCTTTAGTGTTTCACGTGAAACATTTACATAAAACTTAATCTGTAGTATAATAATATTATCTTTTCATACAGAGATTATTATAGAAAGAGGGGTATAAGTATGAGTTGGAAGAAAAAACTTGCAGCCGGTACAGCATTACTTGGATTATCCACACTAACGATACATATGATAAATAAATTTGTATATTTTTCAGCAACGCTTGATAACTTATTAAGTAACCCATCAGGTTCATACTATGAATGGAAATTTGGAAAAATATATTATACCAAAAAGGGCAATGGAAAACCTCTACTGTTAATACACGATTTAACCACCTCCAGTTCTGCTTATGAATGGAATAAGGTTATAGATAAGTTTTCAAAAACCAATACTGTTTATTGTCTGGATCTTTTAGGTTGTGGACGATCTGATAAGCCTAATCTTACTTATACTAATTATTTATATGTACAACTTTTAACTGATTTTATTAAGCATGTAATTGGAAATAAAACGGATATTATTGCAACCGGTGAGTCTGGCTCATTTGCCATAGCTGCCTGCCAAAACGACCCGACAATAATAGACCAGATTGTTCTTGTGAATCCACCTAACATCAAATTATTGTCAAAGATACCATCTAAAAGAACGAAGGTACTTACCCGATTTATTAATCTACCAATCTTCGGAACATTCTTATACAATATGTTGACAAGAAAGAAAAATATTGATGAAACGTTTAGAATGAATTATTATTATAATTCTGAAGATATTGATGAAAGTATAATAAATACTTATTATGAAACCGCCCATTCTGGAAATGCACTGTCCAAATATTTGTTTGCCAGTCAATGCGGTCACTATAATACAGTAAACATCTCTCACTGTCTGAAGTCTTTAACAAACAGTATTTTCATAATTACTGGTGATGGAAATCCAGAAAATATGAGTGTAGCAGATATGTATAAGAATATATTACCTTCCATAGAAATCGAAGGCGTAAAGGAAACTAAGCACCTGCCTCAATTAGAAAAATCCAGCGATTTTGTAGATAAGGTAGATATACTCCTTGGAAATTGTTGATAATCGGAGAAAATAATTTGAATAATAAAGAGTGAAGTAACAGAATCAATTATACTGCTACCTCACTCTTTGTTTTAATCTTTACTTTAGTGGTTCCTTTGATGGTAAACCTGCTTTTCTTGGAAATTTCTTGCCTGTACTCTTTATCTTATTAATCTTCACAAAAGACCTGCCTATATCTGTACCTGGAAGTTGGAATCTATAGATATCTTCCAGTTCACCGCCAAGTATTCGAACCGCTTTTCCAGATTCAGATATTTCCTTATCTATATTCCCGGACTTATAGGAAATAAATATACCCCCTACCCGTATATACGGCAGACAATATTCGCTGAGCGTAGCAAGATTTGCTACTGCCCTTGAAACGCATAAATCATATTTTTCACGGTATTCTGCCTGTCTTGCATAGTCCTCCGCTCTTCCATGAATTGTATGAATATCCTTCAGTCCAAGTTCTTTGATGACCGTATCAAGAAACTTAATCCTCTTATTTAGAGAATCCAGCAGTGTAATTCTAAGGTGGGGAAATGCAATCTTCAAAGGTATGCCTGGAAATCCTGCTCCTGTACCCACATCTATTACATGATTTACATTCTCAAGATCCAATACTTCTACCAAGGAAAGACTATCTACAAAATGCTTTTCCACCACTTCCCCATATTCCGTAATCCCCGTAAGATTCATCACTTTATTCCATTCAACCAGAAGTTGGTAAAAATCATCAAACTGTTTTCTTTGAATTTCATTGATTTGTATTCCTAGTTTTTCTAGTTTTTCTTCTAATAAATGTTCCATTATACTCTCCACTATTTTTCACTACCGCCATTTGCTTTAAATACATCAAGACTTTATCTCATCTCAAGATAAACCAAAAGCACTGATATATCTGCAGGCGATACGCCAGATATTCTCGATGCCTGTCCTATGGAAGCGGGGCGATACTCTCTTAATTTCTGTAAGGCTTCTAAACGCAGACTCTTTACCAAATTATAATCAATGTCTTCCGGAATCTTCTTATTTTCAAGTTTTTTAAACTGTTCCACCTGCTTTTTCTGCCTGCTGATATATCCATCATATTTGATGGAAATATTAATCTGCTCTACAACCTCTTCTTCCAATTCCTCCGGAAGTACTGGCCTGCATTCATCTATATCTGCCAGCATTTCATAAGAAAGTTCCGGCCTGCGGATTAATTCTGCGACGGTAGATCCAGATGACAGCGGAGTACTTTCATACGACTTAAGCAGATTCTGAACTTTTTCATTCGCGCCGACACTGGCATGAGTCAGGCGCTTTACTTCTTTTTGAATTAATTCTTCCTTTTCAAGCAGGCGATGGTATCTCTTCTCTGATATAAGGCCTACTTCATAGCCTATTCTTGTAAGCCTCTGGTCAGCATTATCCTGTCTCAGAAGAAGGCGGTATTCTGCGCGCGATGTCATCATTCTGTACGGCTCATGGCTTTCTTTTGTTACCAGATCATCAATCAACACTCCAATATAGGCCTGAGATCGGTCCAATATTATGCTCTCTTTTCCCTGCAGCTTCCTGGCTGCATTTATGCCGGCGATCAGCCCTTGAGCCGCCGCTTCTTCATATCCGGAACTTCCATTAAACTGCCCTCCGCTATAAAGGCCGCTGATATTTTTAAATTCAAGGGAAGGTCTAAGCTGTCTGGCATCAATACAATCGTATTCTATCGCGTATGCGTTCCTGACAATCTTAACATTTTCAAGTCCTGGTACTGTCCGATACATTTCATATTGAACATCTTCCGGCAGCGAGCTGGACATTCCCCCGATATACATTTCATTCGTTTCCAGGCCTTCCGGCTCGATAAATACCTGATGCCTGTCCTTGTCTGCAAACTTTACCACCTTGTCTTCTATAGAAGGACAGTATCTGGGTCCGGTTCCCTCAATCATACCAGAAAATAGAGGGGAACGATCCAGATTCTTCCTGATGATCTCATGAGTTCTTGGATTCGTATATGTCAGCCAGCAGGATGACTGATCTATCTGTACATCTTTTGGATCAGTGGTAAATGAAAAAGGAATCACCTTTTCATCTCCAAACTGTTCCTCCATTTTGCTGAAATCTACAGAATTTTTATCTATTCTGGCAGGCGTCCCTGTTTTGAACCGATACATTTTGATTCCTAAATCCTCCAGGCAGTCTGTCAGATAATTAGCCGCCTGCAGCCCATTTGGCCCTGTATAATTGCTTACGTCTCCATAGATGCAGCGGGAACGAAGATAAGTACCTGTACAAAGAATGACCGCCCTGCATGGATATATTGTCCCGGAAAAGGTCTGAACTCCGGTAACCTTGCCCTCGTCTACTAATATTTTGACAACCTCATCCTGTTTTATATCAAGATTATCCTGATTCTCCAGAACCTGTCTCATTGTTCTGCTGTACCACGCCTTATCTGCCTGGGCTCTGAGAGAATGAACCGCAGGTCCCTTTGACTTATTGAGCATCTTCGACTGGATAAAGGTCTGATCAATTACCTTGCCCATCTCTCCTCCAAGCGCATCTATCTCGCGAACCAAATGTCCCTTAGAACTGCCGCCTATATTAGGATTACAAGGCATTAATGCTATACTGTCTACACTGACGGTAAATACCATTGTCTGATATCCTAGCCTTGCCGTCGCGAGGGCAGCCTCGCATCCCGCATGTCCGGCTCCAATTACTACTACATCATATCCATCTTTATTTACCCATACAGAATTTGCTGAATATTTCATTTACCAAATCTTCTCCTATCGTTTCACCTGTAATGCTTCCGAGAGATTCATAGGCATCCATCAAGTCAATGCTGTAGAAATCCTCAGGCATCCCGGCATCAATACTTTCCGTTACTCTTTCCAGCGCATTATAAGCATCCTGAAGCGCGGTCTTATGACGAATATTTGTTATATATATCTCATCATTAAATGAAAGATTTCCTTCAAAAAACATATCCTTTAGTTTTTCTTCCAATTCATCAATTCCCTGTTTATTTTTGGCAGAAATCTCAATAATAGGTATTGGTTCGCCACTTTTTTTTGCAGGATTACTTGCAAAATATGCCTCCTGAACCTTTTCTTTTGTTACTATCATATCTAAATCCGATTTATTTAGCAATATGATAGAAGGTTTTCCTTTTATTAGACTTAATATTTCATAATCATTTTCATCTAATTCTGTTGATGCATCAATCACGTAAATAATCAAGTCTGCCTTATCTGCATGACTTTTTGCTTTTTCTACGCCAATCTTCTCCACCACATCTTTTGTATCCCTGATTCCTGCAGTATCCATAATATTTAAAGATATCCCTTGAAGATTAATATGTTCCTCCAGCACATCCCTTGTGGTTCCTGCAATTTCCGTCACTATCGCCTTATCCTGCCCCAGCAGTACATTAAGCAAGGAAGACTTTCCGGCATTCGGCTTTCCTAATATTACCGTCTGAATTCCTTCTTTTATAAGACGTCCATCATCACATGTACGCAATAGTTTCTCAATATCATTTCTTAATTTCCGGACAACAGATTCCAATTCTTCCCCATACTCATCAACACTGATATGTTCAGGATCATCCAATGCTGTCTCAATAAATGCTGTATGGTAAATTATTTCTTTTCTTATGTTATTTATTTTATTCTTAATACTGCCTTTTAACTGGTTTATTGAACTTTGCAACGCATACTCGTTCTGGGATACGATTAGATCGCCGACTGCTTCTGCCTGGGATAAGTCCAGGCGCCCATTCAGGAATGCGCGCTTGGTAAACTCTCCGGGTTGTGCCGGCCTTGCTCCATTTTCAATCAGGAGTTCCAGAATCTTCTTCACAATATATACGCCGCCATGACAGTTAATCTCTATTGTATCTTCCCCCGTATAGCTATGAGGACTTCTCATAATCATTACAAGGACTTCATCAATCTCTTTCCCTCTATCTGTAATATATCCATAATGAATCGTATGGGATTGCTGCTGAGAGAGCTTCTTATTCTTCTTTCCCTTATATACCCTGTCCGCTATATCGAATGCATCACATCCGCTCATTCTTACAATCCCTATTCCTGCATTACTCATGGCTGTAGAAATAGCAGCAATTGTAGTATCATAATGATTATTCATGATCTCCTCCTGTTCTAATATAGAAAAAAATAGGGGTCATATCCTAACCCCTACTTTCTTACTTTTATTTACGTACAAGAGTTACGACAACTCTTCTATAAGGCTCTTCTCCCTCACTATGTGTGGATACTGCCGGATCCCCCTGAAGCGCGGAATGTATAATTCTTCTTTCATATGGATTCATCGGCTCTAAAGAAACGGTTCTTCTCGTTCTCTTTACCTTGCTTGCAATATTCTTCGCAAGATTTTCCAAGGTTTCCTTCCTTCTTCTACGATAATCTTCCGTATCAAGCTTTACACGGACATATCCTTCCTGCATCTTATTGGCGACTCTGTTCGTAAGATACTGAAGCGAATCAAGAGTCTGTCCACGCTTGCCAATAAGAATTCCCATGTTGCTTCCTTCCATATCAATCGAAAGAGCACCTTCTTCATCAACGACGGATGTCACCTTCACGTCCGTCATATCCATTGCCTTCAATACATCATAGATAAACTTTTCGCAAGCCTCGATTGTCTGGCTCTCGACCTTTGCCAGATCTGCCTCCTTCTTTGCCGGCTCTTTCTTTACTGTCTCTTTTTTTATGGTTTCCTTCTTCGCAATTTCTTTCTTTACAGTCTTGGGCTCTTCCTTTTTCATAACAGCAGGCTCTGACTTTACATCTTCCACAATCTCTGCTTCCGGCTCTTCGACGACTTTTCTGCGTGCTTTGATGACTGCCTGCTTCATTCCTATACCAAGGAAGCCTGCACTGCCTTTTTCAATAACTTCATATTCCAGCTGATCGCTTGTTACGCCTAATTGAATTAATGCTTCGGTAATTGCATCATCCAACGTTTTTGCTGACACAGTAATGTATTCCATGATAGCCGCCCCCTAATCATTTTCATTAAATTTCTTAACCATGTTTGCTTTTGATGCAAGGCTTCCGGCTTTTGCATTCTTGGCATTTTCCTTTGCCTTTGCTACCTTTTCTTCTTTTTCCTTCTCGCTTATGCTTGATACGTTACGCTTAGCGGTTTCCCTTATGCTCTTTGTATTTGTCTGAGCCATAGCATTGATTCTCTCTGCCTTCTCGCCCCGCTTCTCACGTTTCTTAGCAGCTTTTTCCCTGTTCTTTTCAATCAAGTCATCCACGGACATCTTAGAAAGATGCTTGTTAATCATCAACTGCTGTACACAACGTACTACCGCACTTATAATCCAGTAAAGACCAATACCTGTCGGCAGTGTGAATACCATGAAGATGGAGAACAAAGGCATTGTCATATTCATTGTCTTCATTGTTCCAGCCATCGGATTATCCTTGTCCAGCTGCTGGCCTGAGATAGACTGTGAAAGCCTGATACTCAGATATTGCGTAAGACCCGATATAATTGGAAGCAGGATTGCCGTTACAATGATTACCGCAGCCGGAAGACCATAATCTCCGCTGTTCTTAATCATAACTGTAGGCGAAACTGTCAGATTCGGAATGGTAATAAATCTATTTACAGCGTCCGGAGCATTCTTGATTGCCGGTACATAAGTCTGAATATCATAGATAACCGGGTACAAGGCAAACAGGAACGGCATCTGTATTAATAAAGGAAGACATCCGCCTGTCATTGATGTTCCATATTTGTCATATACCTGCTGCATCTCTTCCTGCTGCTTCAGCATGGAAGCCTGATCTCTTTTATTCTTATATTTCTTCTGAATCGCCTGAAGTTCAGGATTCATAACAGAAGACATCTTTGCTGTCCTCTGCTGCTTAATTGTCAGCGGCATCATGCATGTATATACTAATATTGTATAGATAATGATTGATAATCCGACAAGCCCGCTGTCACTTGGCAGAATACTATCTAATATGGTATAGATAAAGTTCATAACTTTACCTAATAACCAGCAAATCTGACCGACAATAGGCCAGTTTGCAGCAGTCAGTAAACTAAACGTCATTCTCTCTTCCTCCATTGTAGTTGTAAATCATTAAGGAACGGGGTCATATCCACCCTTAGCAAAGGGATTACAACGCAATATTCTCCAAACCGCCATAAGTCCTCCCTTGAAAGCGCCATACTTTTCAATTGCTTCTACAGCATACTGAGAGCAGGTTGGAAAATAGATACATGTAGAATAACTCTTCAGGCCAGATAAATATTTCTGATAAAACCTGATTAAGCCTAACATAATCTTTTTCATAATACGTTACCCCAAATCTATAATTTCATGAAGACGTCCCAGATGAAGCAATGCGCTCTCAATGTCTTTATAGGTTCTACCCTTTGCGCCTATTCTTGCTATTACAACGATATCTATTCCACATCTGAATCTGTCTTCTTGCAATCTATAGCTTTCTCTAATTAATCTAGTCAATCTGTGTCGTACTATACTATTTCCTACTTTTTTACTTACAGATATTCCCAATCGGTTCTTTCCGGTATTATTTTCCTTAATATACATTACCAGATACTTATTCGCATAAGATTTTCCACACTTATAAACAAGTTGGAAATCCTTATTTTTCTTCAGTGATTCGGAATATTTCATTGCCTGATTCTCCTAATTTTTAGAGAAGAAAAGGCCACATATATGCGGCCTACGCTGATAATCTCTTTCTTCCCTTTGCTCTTCTGCTAGCAAGTACTTTTCTTCCACCTGCCGTGCTCATTCTTGATCTGAATCCATGAACTTTAGCTCTTTGTCTCTTTTTTGGTTGGAATGTCATTTTCATAGATATCCACCTCCTTATATTTTATAAGGGAATACCCCTACTTTTTTTTCTAAGACATCAGTTTTGATTATATTAAAAAAATGGCTCTACGTCAAGCAAAACCTGGATTTTTATAAATTATTTTATCCACAAATTGTGGATAACCTGTTAATTTTAGGTGGATAATGTGTGGATATTAAAATATTTTTGATTTTATTTGTTTAAAACAAGCCTTTTTAAACTGTGAATAAAGTTATCCACATGGATTAAAGATTGCTTAAATTCTTATTTTGATGTAGAATATATGAGAGTGGGTCTTTATTTAAAAAGCCACGAATTGGATAGATTAGGAGTTTGCTGAAATGAACATAGTACAGGAAAAATGGCCGGAAATTATCGAACATCTTAGAATAGAGCATGAATTATCCAATGTATCTTTTACAACCTGGATACAGCCTTTAAAAGTATATGATGTAATTGATAATACGGTATTTATATTAGTAAATATGAATGCCAGTGTTGAATATATTGAAAAGAAGTATCTTCTTCCTCTTAAGGTGTGTATCGCAGAGATTACAGGGACTGAATTTGAAGTAATGTTCATTTCAGAAGACGATGACAAGCTGGATGAGATCCAGAATATGGCCATCGAGGCCAGCCAGAAGAAAAAGACAAAGACCGCAGCTGAAAAGGCAGGACTGAATCCCAAGTATACATTTGATACATTTGTAGTAGGAGGAAATAACAACTTTGCCCACGCTGCCTCGCTTGCTGTTGCAGAATCTCCTGGCGAGGTATACAATCCATTATTCATATATGGAGGCGTAGGACTTGGCAAGACACATCTTATGCATTCCATCGCCCACTTCATATTAGATAAGAATGCTAAAAAGAAGGTATTGTATGTCACAAGCGAGACTTTTACCAATGAACTGATCGAGGCCCTTAAAAATGGAAGGACTGCCGGCAATGAATCCGCTATGTCCAAGTTCAGGGACAAGTACAGGAATAATGATGTCCTGCTTATTGATGACATCCAGTTTATTATCGGTAAAGAAAGTACTCAGGAAGAATTCTTCCATACTTTTAACCACCTCCACACTTCTGGAAAGCAGATCATTATCTCCAGCGATAAGCCCCCTAAAGATATTGAGACGCTGGAAGCAAGGCTTAGGACTCGTTTCGAGTGGGGCCTGATTGCAGATATATCTGCTCCTGATTATGAGACCAGGATGGCTATCCTGCAGAAGAAGATTGAACTGGACCATTTGGAAAAATATAACATCCCGAGAGACGTGCTCCAGTATATCGCTGAAAATATCAAGACCAATATTCGTGAATTAGAGGGATCTCTAAATAAACTGATAGCCCTTTATAAGCTGAATAACAACGATGTGATCGATATTTCTCTCGCATCAGAAGCACTTAAAGATATTGTATCTTCACAGAATAACCGCAAAGTGACGCCAGAACTTATACTCGATATCGTATCGGATCATTTCGGCATCTCTATCGCAGATCTTAAAAGTAATAAAAGAAGCGCGGACATTGCCAATCCAAGACAGATTTCCATGTATCTCATCCGTACTATGACAGAGGTTCCATTAAAAGGAATTGGCATTATTCTTGGAGGAAAGGATCATTCAACCGTAAAATACGGTGTAGAGAAGATTACTAATGAAATGAAAAGAAATGAAACACTTTCCAATACCATTAATATTATAAAAAAGAAAATAAATCCGGCATGATGTTAATAAAAATGTGGACAACTCTTGGATAACTTGTTCTTCGAGAAATTAAATCGTGAAAAAGGAAAACTTATCACCATCATGTCCACAACCACATCAAACACAATCCACACAATTTTAAAAGTCGGAAACACTGATAAATAGAGGGGTGGAAGTAGTTTTCCTCTTTTCCACAGCCCCTAATAAGAATAAGACGGAAATATTTAATATAAAGATCTATTCCCGCTTCGCGAAAGGAGTTATACACATGAAAATAATTTGCAGCAAATCTAATCTTGTAAAAGGAGTAAGCATCGTATCCAAGGCCGTTCCTTCTAAAACAACCATGCCAATACTGGAATGTATTTTGATAGATGCTACTACCGACATTATCAAACTGACAGCAAACGATATGGAACTTGGAATCCAGACTGAGATCGAGGGACAGATCACGGAAAGAGGAATGATTGCTATCGATGCAAGAATCTTTTCCGAGATTGTACGCAAACTTCCTGACAATGAAGTAACTATTGAGACTGACAGCAATCTTCAGACGGTTATTACGTGCGAGAAAGCAAAGTTCGATATTGCGGGGAAGCCAGGAGAAGAGTTCTCCTATCTTCCAATCATAGAGAAAGAGGAGTCTATAGAAATATCCCAGTTTACGTTGAAAGAAATTATCAGGCAGACCATATTTTCTATTGCTGATACGGAAAGCAATAAATTAATGACTGGAGAATTGTTTGAGATAAAAGATAATATCTTAAGAGTCATTTCATTAGACGGACATAGAATTTCCATCCGCAAGATCGAGTTAAAGGACCAGGTGACCGATAAAAAATTGATCGTTCCCGGAAAGACCTTGATTGAAGTCAGCAAGATATTGTCCGGAGAGATTGAAAGCATGGTCAATATCTCTTATACCAATAATCACATTGTATTTGAATTTGACAATACCATTGTGGTCTCCAGATTGATTGAAGGAGAATATTTTAAGATTGACCAGATGCTTTCAAGCGACTACGAGACTAAAGTAAGAATCAACAAGAAAGAGTTGCTCAACTGTATCGACAGGGCGACCCTTCTTGTCAAAGAAGGAGATAAAAAGCCGATTATCATTAACATTGGGGATGAGCTTATGGAACTTAAGATTAAGTCCCAGGTTGGCTCCATGAATGAAGAAATATATATAAGCAAAGAAGGAAAAGACCTGCTGATCGGATTTAATCCTAAGTTTCTTATTGACGCGCTTCGCGTAATTGATGATGAAGAAGTAACCTTATATCTGATGAATGCAAAAGCTCCGTGCTTTATCAAGGATGACGAAGAGAATTATATCTACCTGATATTGCCGGTAAATTTTAATGCGGTAGCATAGGGAGGCTTAGATGGAAGTAATTAAGTTAAGAGATGACCACATTAAGCTGGGGCAGGCATTGAAGGCTGCAGGTCTTGTGGAATCAGGCGTAATGGCAAAAGAAGTAATTGTGGATGGCCAGGTGAGAGTCAATGGTGAAACAGATACGCGAAGAGGCCGCAAGCTTTATGCAGGAGATATCGTAACTTTTAATGGGGAAGAAATAAGAATTGAAGATTGAGTCTTTAAAATTAAAGAATTTCAGAAATTATGATCTTTTAAAACTTGAATTTGATGAAGCCACCAATATATTTTATGGAGACAATGCCCAGGGCAAAACAAATATACTGGAGGCTGTATATCTGTCCGGCACCACCAAATCGCACAGGGGTGCCAAAGACAGGGACCTGATAAAGTTTGACCAAAATGAATCGCATATTGAGGCTATTGTCGAGCGAAACGGCATTAACTATCAGATTGATATGCATTTGAAAAAAAATAGCCCCAAAGGCATTGCGATCAATAAGATGCCTATCCGGAAAGCAAGCGAATTATTTGGAATCGTGAACCTTGTATTTTTCTCCCCGGAAGATCTGAATATTATCAAGAATGGGCCTTCTGAACGACGAAGGTTTGTAGATCTGGAACTGTCCCAGCTTGATAAAGTATATCTGAATGACTTGTCTAATTATAATCGGATTGTTAATCAAAGAAACCATTTATTAAAAGATATGGGGTTTGGAAAACAGCAAGATCTAATGGATACTCTGGATATATGGGATTTGCAATTAATCCAATATGGTACTAGAATAATAGACAGAAGGAAAAAAATCGTGGAAGAAATAAACAAAATCATTTCTTCCATTCATGGAAAGTTGACTGGTGGAAAAGAGAACCTTCAGGTGATCTATGAACCAAGCAATGGAAGCCTTACTTTGGAACAGGCGCTTGCCAGAAATCTGGAAAGGGATCTTAGGATGAAAAGCACGTCGGTCGGTCCGCACAGGGACGATATCTGCTTTATGGCAGGAGACCTTGATATCAGGCGTTATGGTTCCCAGGGACAGCAGCGGACGGCAGCCCTATCCTTAAAACTTTCTGAGATAGAACTAGTAAAACAGGCAATACATGATACGCCTGTTTTATTACTTGATGATGTATTGTCTGAACTTGACAAACACAGGCAAAACTATTTATTAGATAGTATTCATGATATACAGACGCTTATTACCTGTACGGGTGTAGACGAATTTGTAAATCATCGTTTTTCTATAAACAAAGTATTTCATGTCCAAAATGGGCAGGTAGCGAAAGAAAACTAGGAGGATTAGAATGGGTACAGAAAAAGTACAGCACGAATATGGTGCGGATGAAATTCAGATACTGGAAGGTCTGGAAGCTGTAAGAAAGCGTCCTGGCATGTATATCGGTAGTACTTCATCCCGCGGACTTCATCATCTGGTATATGAGATTGTTGATAATGCTGTGGATGAGGCATTGGCAGGATTCTGTGATACTATTTTGGTAAGTATTAATAAAGACAACTCTATAACGGTTGTTGATAACGGACGTGGAATTCCGGTTGGAATCAACCATAAGGCAGGACTTCCGGCAGTAGAAGTTGTATTTACCGTACTTCATGCAGGCGGAAAGTTTGGAGGAGGAGGCTACAAGGTATCCGGAGGCCTTCATGGCGTTGGAGCCTCTGTCGTAAATGCTTTGTCTGATTGGCTGGAAGTTGAGATATTCAGTAAAGGAAAGATATACAAGCAGCGTTATGAACGCGGAAAAGTGGCACAGAAACTGGCAGTCATTGGGGAATGTGAGCCGGATAAGACCGGTACTAAAGTTACATTCTTCCCGGATGACACTATTTTCGAGGAAACCGAGTTTGATTATGATATCCTCAAGCAGCGTTTCCGCGAGATGGCGTTCCTCACCAAGGGGCTGAAAATCATACTTAGGGATGAAAGACCGGAGGAAGAGCCAATTGAGAAGGTATTCCATTATGAAGGAGGAATCAAGCAGTTTGTTGAATATTTGAACCGCAGCAAGACTCCTTTGTACGAAGATATTATTTATTGCGAGGGAATGGCAAATGGCGTAGCGGTCGAAGTGGCAATGCAGCATAATGACTCCTACAGCGACAATACTTATGGATTTGTAAATAACATAACGACGCCGGAGGGGGGAACCCATATCGTCGGTTTTCGTAATGCATTGACAAAGACGTTTAATGACTATGCAAGGAAGAATAAGTTATTAAGGGACAACGAGCCAAATCTCTCAGGAGAAGATATTAGAGAAGGGCTTACCGCTATTATCAGCGTTAAGATCGAAGACCCGCAGTTTGAGGGACAGACGAAGCAGAAACTTGGCAATAGCGAGGCCAGAGGGGCTGTAGACAGCATCGTCAGCAATCAGCTGGTCGTATATCTGGAGCAGAACCCATCTATTGCTAAGATGACGATTGAGAAATCCGTCATGGCCCAGAGGGCAAGGGAGGCCGCAAGAAAGGCAAGGGATCTTACAAGAAGAAAATCAGCGCTCGATGGAATGTCTCTGCCGGGCAAGCTTGCAGACTGCTCGGATAAAGATCCGAAAAACTGCGAGATCTATATTGTTGAGGGAGATTCCGCAGGGGGCTCCGCAAAGACGGCAAGAGACCGTGCGACTCAGGCAATCCTTCCTCTTCGTGGAAAGATATTGAATGTAGAAAAGGCAAGGCTTGACAAAATATATGGCAATGCGGAAATCAAGGCTATGATTACGGCATTTGGCACAGGAATTCATGATGATTTTGATATCTCAAAACTTCGTTATCATAAGATTATCATTATGACGGATGCGGACGTGGATGGCGCACATATCAGTACATTATTATTAACGTTCCTTTATCGTTTTATGCCTGATCTGATCAAGGAAGGATATGTGTATATGGCACAGCCGCCTTTATATAAGCTGGAGAAAAACAAAAAGGTATGGTATGCATACAGCGATGAAGAACTGGATGGCATCCTTACAGAAGTAGGACGTGACGGCAATAATAAGATCCAACGTTACAAAGGTCTTGGAGAGATGGATGCGGAACAGTTGTGGGATACCACGATGGATCCGGAACATAGAGTGCTGCTTAGGGTTACAATGGATGAAGAGACCACCTCAGAACTGGATCTTACATTTACGACGCTTATGGGAGATAAAGTAGAGCCAAGAAGAGAGTTTATTGAGGAAAATGCAAAATACGTTAAGAACTTGGATGTGTAGGAGGATAGAGAATGGAAGATAATATATTTGACAAAGTCCATGAAGTGGACCTGAAAAAAACAATGGAAACCTCCTATATCGACTATGCGATGAGCGTGATTGCTTCCCGTGCATTGCCGGATGTAAGAGACGGACTTAAACCGGTCCAGAGAAGAATCCTGTATTCTATGATCGAGCTGAATAACGGGCCGGATAAGCCGCACAGAAAATGTGCCCGTATCGTTGGAGATACCATGGGTAAATATCATCCTCATGGAGATAGTTCCATCTATGGAGCACTGGTAAATATGGCTCAGGAATGGTCTACCAGATATCCGCTTGTAGACGGACATGGAAACTTTGGCTCCGTAGATGGAGACGGCGCGGCAGCGATGCGTTATACAGAAGCAAGATTAAGCAAGATTTCCATGGAACTGACTGCTGATATCAACAAAGATACGGTTGATTTTGCTCCTAACTTTGATGAGACGGAAAAAGAGCCTGTAGTATTGCCTGCCAGATTTCCGAATCTGCTGGTTAACGGAACATCAGGAATTGCCGTAGGAATGGCGACTAATATACCGCCCCATAATCTGAATGAAATCATTAATGCAGTGGTGAAAATCATTGATGATCAGATTGAGGATAAAGAAGAGACTACCATTGAGGAAATTCTTAAGATTATTAAAGGACCTGATTTTCCTACAGGCGGAATGATCCTTGGCACCAGAGGGATCGAAGAGGCATACAGGACAGGCCGTGGAAAGATCCGCGTGCGTGCTGTCACCGATATAGAGACGATGCCCAATGGAAAAAGTCGGATTATCGTTACCGAACTTCCTTACATGGTAAATAAGGCAAGACTGATCGAAAAGATTGCCGAGATGGTAAGAGACAAGAAGATTGATGGCATTACAGATTTAAGCGACCAGTCAAGCCGCGAGGGAATGCGTGTAGTAATTGAATTGAGAAAGGACGTTAATGCCAACGTGCTTTTAAATCAGCTCTATAAGCATACCCAGCTTCAGGATACGTTTGGCGTGATCATGCTAGCTCTTGTGAATAACGAGCCAAGAGTAATGAACATTCTGGATATGCTCAACTATTATCTTCAACATCAGGAAGAAGTAGTAACACGCAGGACAAAATACGAATTAAATAAAGCAGAAGAAAGAGCCCATATTTTACAGGGATTGCTGATCGCTCTGGATAATATTGACGAGGTAATCAGAATTATCAGAGGATCCCAGACAGTTCAGATCGCAAAGGCCGAATTGATGGAGAGATTTGGACTTTCAGAAGTTCAGTCACAAGCAATCGTGGATATGCGTCTGCGCGCGCTGACCGGATTGGAAAGAGAGAAGCTGGAAAACGAGTATCAGGAACTGATGAAGCAGATCAGAGAGTTAAAGGCTATTCTGGCTGATCGAAAACTGCTTCTTGGAGTCATCAAGGAAGAGATACTGATCATTCGGGATAAATATGGGGATGAGAGAAGGACGTCTATAGGATTTGATGAATTTGATATCTCCATGGAAGATCTGATTCCGAAGGAAGATGTTGTCATTACTATGACTAAGCTTGGATATATCAAGCGTATGTCGCATGATACATTTAAATCGCAGAACCGTGGCGGCAAAGGCATTAAGGGAATGCAGACTCTGAAGGAAGATTATGTGGAAGAGTTATTCATGACGCATACCCATCACTATATCATGTTCTTTACCAATACAGGAAGGGTATACCGTATGAAGGGATATGAGATACCTGAAGCAAGCCGAACTTCAAGAGGAACGGCAATCGTCAATCTTCTGCAATTGATGCCTGGAGAAAAGATAAGCGCAGTGATTCCAATCGAGGAATATAAGGATGGAGAGTATCTGTTCATGGCTACCAAGAAGGGGCTGGTCAAGAAGACGCCTATCACGGAGTACGCGCATGTGAGAAAAACCGGGCTGGCCGCAATCACGCTTCGTGAAGAAGATGAATTGATTGAAGTCAAGTATACGGATAACGACAGGGATGTGCTTCTTGTAACAAAATATGGACAGTGCATCCGATTTGATGAGAAGGACGTTCGCCCGACGGGAAGAACTTCCATGGGTGTCAGGGGAATGAATCTGGCAGACCGGGATGAAGTGATCGGCATGCAGCTTGATTCCCAAGGATGTGACCTTCTGATTGTATCAGAAAAGGGCATGGGAAAACGAACTTCCATCGAAGAGTTCACCTGCCAGAATCGTGGCGGGAAAGGCGTAAAATGCTACAAGATAACGGAAAAGACCGGTAATGTAGTAGGCGTCAAGGCTGTCAATCATGATGATGAAGTGATGATCATCAATACGGAAGGAATCATTATCCGTATGAAGTGCGAGGGAATCTCCGTGCTTGGAAGGGTTACATCTGGCGTCAAGCTGATTAATCTCCAGGAGGGCGACATTGTCGCAAGCATCGCAAAGGTTCGAAAAGGCGATGAAGAACCTATAGATAGTGTAGAAGATACCGATGAGGAATCATAGTTTGATAATGTGGTAAATATCAATCGTACAAAGAAGCCAGAAAATCTATGCAGATATGCGTCTGATTTTCTGGCTTTTAAAATGAATTATTTGGATTCTTCATCCTTTTTTAATTCGCGTATCAGAATTTCTGCGATTTTCTTTACCGTTAACTCCACGAAACGATTGCACTGTGCTTTTCTTTCCGGAGAATTTCTCTCCATGCCTTTTGTAAGAATGCGACAGCAAGTAGCTCCGCAAGCCTCTTTAAAATAGTCGTGGAATTCATTGGTCAGTTCAAAACATCTGGTAATCTTAGAGTCGCCGGGCGTCGTCCTTCCGAAGAAATATCCAATGCACATTGTTCCACCTGCTAATGCGCCGCAGATACATCCGCCGCCCCCAAGTCCCCATGGAAATCCTGAACTCATAGCAATCGCTTCGTCTGGAATATCCACTTCAAAATGCTTGCGGATTGCATAGATGACAGATTCCGAACAGGCGAATCCTTGGTTGAAGATATCAACCGCGTCTTTCTGTATTTGCTCCATGTCAATATTTGTATTCATATGAAAACCTCCTCTGCTATTATCCATTTTATCTCAATATGACAGATTTTTAAAGTAAAAACTAAACTCTGGTCTCTAAAAATATTTTTATCGAAAAACAATAAAAATATATTGAAATTCAATAACGACCATGATATAGTATTTTCATACAAGAAAAGTATAAGACATAATTAAAAAATAGCAAAAGGATGTGGAATAGATGGATACAGGATTTATAAAGTTTACTAAATATGTGCTTGATATTATGTATTTCGGAGGATTTGTCGTACTAATAACACTTCCAGCAACTATAAAATTTCTTGGTAAATATTATTCTTCGGTAATCATCAAGAATTTTGCACTTATGCTCTTTGTATTTGGAATATCTGGTATTTTGGGCATTTTGATTATTGGCATTGTCATCATGTTCATATTCAAGTTATTTTTTGTTCCAACTCCCGCTACAGGGATTATTATACTGGTTTTCTTTATTGCAGCCTTATTTAGCCAGGTTTTGGCAGATGTATTTGAAAAAGCAGTAAATTATAAAGAAGAAAACGATCTTACAATATAGGAGGTGCCGTTGTGGGAATAAAGATTAATCTGGATGTCATGATGGCACAGAGGAAAATAGGGCTTGTGGAACTTGCAGGAAGGATAGATATTACCCCCGCAAACTTATCCATTCTAAAAAATAATAAGGCAAAGGCTATCCGGTTTTCAACCTTGGAGGCTATTTGCAAAGAGTTAGGATGCCAGCCGGGCGATATCATAGAATACTGTACGGATGAAGACGACAAATAAAAGCAATCATATGGAGGTGCTGTTTATGAATGTAACGGAGAGGCCATTAATCGCTAAGATGAGAGGAAATTACAGGTATTTTGGAGGATTAAGCTTATTATATGGAATAATATTCGCATTCTGCCTGTATAAGAATATGCATGGAATCACATTTCCTGTATATGTAGCCGTTACAATTGTATTTGCAGTATTATTTCTTAAGAAGATTAACTACAGGATCATGAAGCAGTCCTTGCCTTATATTGTAGGCATGATATTGCTGTCTATATCTACCGTACTTACCTCTTCCTTTTTTCTTCATTTTTTTAATCTGGCAGGCATTATTCTGCTCTTCTTTGTGTTTATGATCCACCAGTTCTATAATGATAGAGACTGGAATTTTCCTGCCTATTTGAAACGGATCTTTATCCTGGCTGGGACGGTGATAGAGTCAATTCCAAAGCCTTATGCACATGGGGCGGAATATCTTGGAGGAAGCAAAAATAAGAAGAACCATATCATTATTGCTATAGCTATTGGCCTATGCATAGCCATCGGATCTTTATGCGTGATTCTTCCTCTCCTTCTTAATTCAGATATTATATTTGCAAAGTTTTTTGGAGAGATGCTAAAATACATTAATTTCAGAACCATATTTGGGATTGGCCTTACTGTAGTCATAGGATTTACATTGAGTTATGCGTTTTTCTGCGGCCTTTGCAAATATAATTTTCCAGAAGGTAAGGAAAGAAGGAGAAAATACTATAATCCTGTAATCGGAATTACATTTACAAGCGTCATTTCCTTTATATATCTTATCTATTGCCTGATTCAGATTATGTATTTATTCATAGGAATCCAAAAAGGCCTTCCATCCGACGTCACTTATGCCCAATATGCAAGGACTGGATTCTGGGAACTACTGACGGTGGGAATGATCAATTTTGTCATGGTATTGTTATGCATGTATCTGTTCCAGGATCATATCGCAATGAAGATTATACTGACAATTATATCCGGATGTACATTTATCATGCTGTTTTCCGCAGCCTATAGAATGATGATGTATATTGGCGCATATCATTTGACATTCCTGAGAATCCTGGTTTTATGGTTCTTGATAGTTCTGGCATTGATTATGGGAGGGGTAATCATAAGCATCTATAAGGGCAGGTTTCCATTATTCCGATATATTATGGGCGTAGTGAGCATTATGTATATAGGCCTTGCATTTTCCAGGCCCGATGTTGTTGCAGCCAAATATAACATTGCTCATGAGGAGAAACTGAAAGTTGAAGATGTACGTTATATGATGAACCGAATGTCCATAGACGTAGCTCCTATCATTGCGGGTATTGATCCTAGGTCTGATGTAGACTATAATTCCAAAGGAATATATGAGAATGCTGACAATCTGGAACAAAGCATGTACTACTACTTTTCTGATATTGCTCAGGGAAACGAGGGAATCTTTTTCAGAAAGGCTAATTATTCCAGAATCCGCGCCAAACTGGCTGCAGACAAATATTTAGAATTAAATGACAGGAGCAAAGAATATGACTTTGAGTATAGAGACTATAAATATTAGCAGACATATTTTGACAGAATTGTCCGGAACATTTATACTAAGATAGGCGGTAGATGCCATATCCTATTTTGATGCGGGAGGAAAAGAATGCGAACGATAGATGTCAGCGAGATTACAGAGAATATAAAAGAGATGTGCATGGAAGCGAACCATTATCTGTCAAAAGATATGGATAATGAAATGAAAAAGGCGGTAGAGAAAGAAGAATCCCCCTTGGGAAAGCAGATACTTCTTCTGCTTCAGGAAAATCTTCAGATAGCGGCAGAAGATAGGATTCCCATCTGCCAGGATACGGGAATGGCTGTGATATTTATAGAAATCGGTCAGGACGTGCATTTTGTAGGTGGAATTCTGGAAGATGCCATAAACGAAGGCGTCCGTCAGGGATATAAGGAAGGATATCTTCGAAAGTCTGTCGTAGGAGATCCCATAATCCGTGAGAATACAAAAGATAACACCCCTGCGATTGTTCATTATAGTATTATAAAAGGTGACAAAGTAAAGATAAAAGTTGCTCCAAAGGGCTTTGGAAGTGAAAATATGAGCCGGGTATTCATGTTGAAGCCTGCGGATGGGATTGAAGGGGTTAAAAATGCAATCCTGACGGCAGTGAGGGATGCAGGCCCCAATGCCTGTCCTCCGATGGTTGTAGGCGTAGGAATAGGCGGTACTTTTGAAAAATGCGCTCTTATGGCTAAGGAGGCTCTGACCCGTGAGGCAGGAGCACACTCCGATATACCGTGGGCAAGGGAATTAGAAGAAGAAATGCTTGATAAGATCAATAAACTTGGCATAGGACCCGGAGGGCTTGGCGGGACTACGACTGCCCTGGCAGTGAACGTAAATACATATCCCACGCATATTGCCGGACTTCCAGTGGGAATTAACATATGCTGCCATGTAAACCGGCATATTATCAGGGAGGTGTAATTATGGATAAGCATATACAGGCTCCAATTACGAAGGAAGTATCCGAGTCTCTACGGGCAGGGGATTATATTTATATTACCGGAACCATCTATACGGCAAGAGACGCGGCGCACAAAAGGATGGATGAGACTCTGGCAAGAGGGGAGACGCTGCCAATCAATATAGAAGGCCAGGCAATTTATTATATGGGACCGTCTCCTGCAAGGGAGGGACGGCCTATTGGATCAGCCGGGCCTACGACATCAAGCCGGATGGATAAGTATGCGCCGAAACTTCTTGATATGGGACTCGCGGCTATGATTGGAAAAGGAAAGAGGAGCAAGGAGGTCATGGATGCGATAATCAGAAATAAAAGCGTCTATCTGGCAGCCGTAGGAGGAGCTGGGGCGCTTCTTTCGAAATGTATCAAATCTTCAGAAGTAGTAGCATATGAAGACTTGGGAACAGAGGCAATCAGGAAACTGGAAGTAGTTGATTTTCCGGTTATCGTTGTGGCTGACTGCGTGGGCAATAATCTGTATGAGACTGCGATCAAGGAGTATCAAAAGATATGAAAAGAATATTATTGATGGTGTTCCGGAATATCATCCTGGTGCCAGCTATGTGGGTCAAACTATGTTATTACGCATCCCATGTGGACAAATATACAGAGGAACAGCGCTATGCCATGCTTAAATTCATAGTATTACGCGCGAACAAAGGTGGAAATGTAACGATAGATGTCCATGGAAGGGAAAATATCCCAGATAAAGATGGATTTATGTTTTTTCCTAACCACCAGGGATTATATGATGTCCTTGCTATATTGGAAGCCTGTACCAGACCATTTTCAGTTGTGGCCAAGAAAGAAGTTGCCAATATCCAGTTCCTGAAGCAAGTATTTGCATGTATGAAAGCCTATATGCTGGATAGAGAAGATGTAAGGCAGGCGATGCAGATCATAATAGATGTATCTAAGGAAGTGGAACATGGAAGAAATTATCTGATATTTGCAGAGGGGACCCGTTCCAAGAATGGCAACGAGGTGCAGGAATTTAAAGGAGGAAGCTTCAAGGCAGCCACAAAGGCTAAATGTCCGATCGTTCCAGTGGCGCTCATTGATTCCTTTAAGCCTTTTGATACAAATACTATAAGTCCGGTAACAGTGCAGGTACATTTTCTAAAGCCTTTGCGTTATGAAGATTATAAGGATATGAAGACGAAAGATATTGCTGCATTGGTAAAAGAAAGAATACAGAAGACAATTCATGAAAATACAGTAAAATGATTATAATAAGTAGAGAGAGGATAGAAGTCCTCTCTTTATTTATTTGCAGAGGAGAAAAGTTTGAATGAAATATATGGCTATGTAAGGGCCTCTTCCAAAGATCAAAATGAAGACCGACAGTTGATTGCGCTTAGCGATTTTCCTGTTCCCCAAAAGAATATATACATGGATAAGCTAAGCGGCAAAGATTTCAACATGCCCCAGTATAAGAGATTATTAAATATGATAGAAGATGAGGATGTCCTGGTAATAAAATCTATCGACAGGCTGGGACGCAATTATTCGGAAATATTAGATCAATGGAGATATCTGACTAAAAACAAGAAAGCGTATAAAAGATTTCTATGGATTTTTACAGGGTGTATAAAAGATGGAAGCGTATAATACCTTTATAAAGTGGGCCACATATATGGAAAATGAGAGCAAAGGAATAAAAAAGCAGACTTTAATGCGCGGGTAAGTTATAATGAAAACAATTAGCAAATATAGGTTTTGAATCTATTAACTACATATATTAAAGAAAAAGTAAACTGTTTTGTAATTAACTGTACAAAAAAGTCTGCTTTTTTGTACAGAATAAGTTACGAATGATGGGGGACAGGTGTCTGTGAGGAGTGTAAGTCTATTAGAAGATCTGGCAGAGAAGATAGGATGCGATTGCCTGTCAGATTTACGCCTTATGCAGGAAAAGTGGCTGCCAAGGCTAAAGGCAGAGTTGGAAAATATAGATGAAGAAGAATATAGTTTGTCTAATTGGAATGAGGTGATTTTATATATAACAGGCAGTCAGTCAATTGATTCTATGGGAATTAATGAAGCATCAAAAGCGAAAGATTATATGATTCAATGGCTAGATGCAAAAAAGGATTGACAATATGAAAAACCTTTAGTATAATAACCCTTGCTGGAGAAATACTCAAGAGGCTGAAGAGGCGCCCCTGCTAAGGGTGTAGGTCGGGTAACCGGCGCGAGGGTTCAAATCCCTCTTTCTCCGTTTAGTCAGTATTGACTGTCTGAGACAATCGGTTTCAGACAGTTTTTTATGGCTAAGATATGACCTTATATGTTGTACATATGAGGCAAAAAGACAACTAAGTATAGTATTTGTAAAAAGAATGTTGAAAAAAATAAAAAAGATGAAAAAAATATCTTGACATATAGGTACAAATAATGATACTATAGTTGAGCTGACCGGTGAGGCAGCAACACAACACAGAACCTTGATAATTGAACAATAGACAACAACCCTGAAAATTTCTTAA